>Ga0256404_1002874_pt1 | contig 36593 bp, 35 predicted proteins | sample RumenRJG_01DNA_FD_185990 | JGI IMG/M metagenome (GOLD analysis project Ga0256404, IMG submission 185990) | Bovine rumen microbial communities from Lethbridge, Alberta, Canada - RJG_01 | ecosystem: Host-associated > Mammals > Digestive system > Stomach > Rumen | place: Canada: Alberta | collected... | reverse complement strand
CGACGTTATAAAACGTCGACGACAAGGATATCGTCTATCTCCTAGAGTATCAACGTAATCTTACAATCCCTTGTACTTACTGATATCTACACTATTATCTATAACGTAGAATTATTTTCGCTTTCGTATGCTGGCTTTCTTCTGTCATGATGATCGTCTCCTTAAAATCGAACACTTGTTCTGCCAAAAGGTGCAAAATAAATAAGACAGGGGAAAATCTGTCCTATCATAGGCATCAAATGAGAATTGAACGGCTGCTTACGGAGCAGTCCGACTGTAGGCTATTATCCCGTATTCTCTGGCTTCGCAGACTTCACAGGACGATAGTTGATCCGGGCTTTTGCTGCCTGAGAGATCTGGTCCCTGTGGTCTTTGATGAAGTAGAGATGGCCGCCTTTTTTGAAGTTGGTCCCTGTCTGCATGAAATGGAAAGGAACACCATACTGCACGCATTCAAGCATGAGGTCCATCACCCATTCGTAATCGCAGAGCCGGGCATCCGGGCCGGATTCTCCTCCGCAGGTCACTTCCTCGATCTGTCCGGGATATTCCTGGTAGAACTTTCCAAGGCTGACATTCTGCAGCATCGGTTCCACGATGACAGACTTGTGCCGGATAGGCAGCTTCAGAAAGACCGGGAGCCTTCGGTCCGCTTCGTACTGATTTTCGCAGGTACAGCAGATCCGGATATTGTCCCATCCCAGGCCCCAGTCATCCGGAAGAGAAGCATAGAAGCGATCAGGTCTTTTGGTAATGAAGTAGAATGTCAGGTCTGAGCGTTCTTTCATCATTGCCCAGGCATCCCTGCGCCATTCATCCGCGTCCGGGTGAAAGAAGTCGGAAGTAAAGCAGGTGTACACCAGGCCATCATCCGGCTGCATCTTATATTCACCCTTCCGGTTCTTCATGACCGGCATCCTGAAAGAAGCCGTCTTCGTGACGATGGAAGAGTCCTTCCCAAACTCAGCGTCCCGCCGGTACATATAGCAGTGCTTGCATCCGGACGAGATCTTCGTGCATCCGTGCCATGGGTTCCACATGACGGACATGGTGCTCACCTCCTCACATCATCAGCCGGACAAAAGATTCTTTTCCCGGTATAATCCGAAAATATCTTTATCTTAAGATCCCGTTCTTCCCATAGTCCGGGGTCAGGTTCTTCATAAAACTTCCGTCGGCTTCCAACGGAGTCCTCAGGTCATAGCCGAGCTTGTTCAGCTCCGTTGCCTTGATCAGGACGAGGTTGATGTCCACGCCAGCCTTCTGAGCGATTTCGTCGACCGTGGCTCCCTGGTGGATGTCATCAATTGTCTCCTTCGTGTCCAGGATCAGATGGGAAGCAAAGGCATTCGCCTCGTATTCCATCCGGCTGGTCATCCTGAACAAGGAATAGTATTCCTGCATGGCACCGTCTTTGGCATCCCCGCGATGCAGCTGATCGTGGCCGAGCTCATGGGCGATCACGCACTTACGCACATGAGACTCCAGGTTCCTGTTCAGGAAGATCATCCGGTTCCGCCACTTATAAATATACATGCCAAGAAGAAGACGGGTATCCAGGTTGTCGAAGAGCGCGATCCCAAGTGACTTCGCGATTTCTTCCGGATCGCTGGTCCCGATACGGCAGGCAAGACGATCTGCTTTCCTGTATAGATTCAGCGAATCAATCATTCTCCTGTGTCACCTCATAATCAGTTGCTGTCTCTGAAACGGAAAGGTGCATACTTCTTGTTGCGTTCTTTGGCATACCAGTAGGCGTCCTGGATCGCTTTCGCGACCTCGTCCCGGTCTTCTTCGGAAAGTTCCCCGCCGGCAAAGAGACCGGTGATGGTATTGACCGCATCTTCTGCCTGCTTTCTGCCCCGGCTGCCATATTCTTCCTGGGCTTTGGCAACAAACTGGTCCGTATCCGTAAGGAGATCATTCGTGGTACAGCCCAGTGCATCGGCGATCTTCTGATAGATGTCATGTTTCTTGGGGTAGCGGCCTTCTATCTCGTATCCGATGACGGCCCTTTTCCCTACGCCGATCTGCTTGGCAAGCTGGTCCTGCGTCATTCCCTTTTCCTTCCGCAGTCTTCTCAGGTTCTCTGCAAATGACATCTCTGCCTCTCTTTCTTGTGGTTGTGTGTCACATGTTCGGTTGACATGTTTCATCATTTTGACTATACTCGTTCTTAAAGATGATTTATAAAAGCATCTTTCATGACTAGATAGTAGCACTGGTGATAATCAGTGTCAATAAGTAACACCAAATATTTTCACGGAGGAAGGAGAGATAAGAAAAACAGATCTTACGGGTAGTAGAAACTGGCCTGTTCAGAACATGGACCAGCGGATGTGTTGTTACCGGCAGCGGCATAGGTTCTGGTGCGAAATGCTGCCGATAAGCAGAATGGATACACTCATCCATTTTCGCTTTGCACAAGGAGTGATGAATCTATGAATATGTTCACAGCAGAAGACATTGACAGACTGGAAGACCAGGCGCCGTATGGATTTTTCGAAGATCCGCTGGGGACCGGAAACCTGTTTCGATATCAGAATCCGTTATGGGAACCAACCCGGATCGGAAACTTTCAGGACTATTTCCGTGCCGAATATCACGACTGGGTCATCGGAGCGGTCCGGCAGGCGGTGGAAACAGAAGGGATGGACATCAACAGACATTCTTCCAGGGTACCAGGTTATGATCAGGTATTTCTTGAAAATCCGGAGATCCGGTCCGTAAAGGGCAGTGAGTTCAGAGTACCCTGGAAAACCTTCGAGGATGATGGCTGCAATACCACGATACAGGTCGATACGGTCATTACGAGCGATGTTGTTCTGTATGAGAGCAGGAGCCGGATGTCAGATCACAGCAGTCAGTGGTTCCGTGTACGGACCTACCTTGATCTGCTTTCCGGAGATATCTCCCGTCCTGTGGTCAGTGTATATCAGCGTGAGGATAACCCTTGCTGCCGGAGTCTGACTGACGAGCTATACCCGGTGATCCCGAAGGATCAGATGGACAGTGAAGTGAACAGGATCCTGACCCGCTATCTGCCGGAAGGGCTGAATGATCCCACAAAACTTCAGGGAGAGATGCTCGCCCGGCGGCTTGGGCTGAAGATCTGTTATGCCAATCTTGGCAATTCGGGGCATCATTACGGAAGGCTGTATTTTGAGGCACAGGATGTGGCGGTATTTGACGCAGACGGGATGCCGGCAGAGATCACTGTAATGCCCAGAACGATCCTCCTGGATATTCGTCTGCAGGGACAAAGCTGGTCTGTCACAAGGAAGCGTGAGGACACCATCGCGCATGAGTGCCTTCACTATATCGAGCATGCATGTTTCTTCTATTTCCAGCAGCTTCATCACGAAAGCATTGCGTTTCTGGCCAGCGACGGACCTGTGAAGGTTTATCATGGAGAGACGACGCCACTCGACCGTGTGGAAAGGCAGACATCCCAGCTTACCGCAAGGCTTCGCATGCCCAGAGAATGTACCAGGCAGAAGATCCTTGAATGCCTGAAAAAGTATCAGCACTTGAATCAGATGGAAGCGATGAACCGGACCATCCATGACCTGTCGTGGACTTTCAATGTATCTTATGAGACAGCAAAGTACAGGATGGTCGAACTGGGGTATCCGGAAGCACGCGGGGTCATGAATTTCATTGACGGAAGATACGTGGACGACTATGCTGCCGGGGATGACGGCCGCCGCTTTGCGGTGACTCTGGAGCAGCTGGAGCGGGAATATCAGAGGAATCCGAAGCTCAGGCAGCTGGCGGAAACAGACGAGTATGTCTATGTCGGTGGATATCTGGTCCGATTCAGCCCGGAGAGTGTCCGTCTGGAGAATGGGAAATACCGCCTGACCAGTACCGCGCAGATGGACATTTCCAAATACTGTATTGGGTTTAAAGCTCTTCCCTGCAGGCAGCATCATGACTATGACCCGGATTCCTTCCACCGTGATCACGAAGCGCATCCCGGTGACGTATGCATGGATGAGCACCAGGGCATCGATGGAATCCTGAAGCTGGACCAGGCCTATCACCGGACGGTCTCGACACATACAATGAGTTTCGCGGACACGCTTACAGGATACATGGATCTGTTCAAGACCACCATTCCGGAGCTTGTCGAGGATACGGGAATCAGTGAGCGGACAATCAAAAATTACAGGAATGGGAAAGGTGTTCCGACACTGGAGTATATCCTCTCCATCTGTGTGGCAATGGGGCTGTCGCCTCAGACATCCAGGAATCTTCTGAAATCCGCACATATCACATTTGACGCAACAGAGGGTCAGCCTTATGAAGCCTACTCGTTCATCATCGACTATATGACCGTCGACTATTCGGTCAGGGAAGTCAACGAGTACCTCGGGAAGAAGGGAATCCCGCCCCTGTCCATGCCAAATACAAAGTAAGCAAAAAGCCGCACTCAGTGATTCTGTCACTGGATGCGGCCGAGCTACGGACTTTTAAGAGAAAGCTTCATTATCTGGGTGAGGGAAAGAAGATTCCGAAGGACCATGGAACTATGAAATTTAATAGTGACTCATAAATTTGCTTATATCTTCCTTTCGACGTGAGACACGGTTATCATTCAGTCGATGAAACAAAGTGAGCTGCATGCAGTTGCCAGTAAAGAAAGGAAGATCATACGATGTTGAACGAGAATGTAAAGAAGCTGCTGAAGCATGGAATGTGGGACCTGGCGACCTGCTTTGACGGAGAGCCGAATGTTGTCCCGGTTGCCTTCAAGGATGTGACGGAGGACGGAAAGCTGGTCGTCGGGGACGTATTTCTCGAGACGACGCTGAAAAACCTGAAGGCAAATGACGGAAGGATCGCCATTTCCGTATACGATGCGCAGAACCTTGAAGGATATCAGATTAAGGGAACTGCCGAGTATGTCACGGAAGGTGCTCTTGTCGACACGTTCAAGGCAATGGTCGAGAAGATGTTTGGTGGTGCGGCAACCGCGAAGGGAGCGCTCATCATCAATCCGGAGAAGGTAATCGTCACGACCCCGGGCAGCGAGAACAAGAAAGTTCTGTAAGGTGTTTCCATGAGGCTGCAGATTTTTGAAGGGACGACCGGTGAGTATGCATCAGAAGCTGCAAAGCTGAAAGAAGCATTCCTTGGTGCAGATGCGGTTCTGGTCGGAGCCGGAGCAGGGCTCTCGACATCTGCCGGGCTTAATTACGGAGGGGCGCGTCTGCAGAGATATTTCGGCGACTTCGTGAACAAATACGGAATGCCGGATATGTATCACGGCTGCTTTGCTCCATTTGAATCAAGAGAAGAACGCTGGGCATACTGGTCCCGCTGGGCGTGGGTCAACCGTTATATGGAAATCCCAAACGACACACTAAGCAAGCTGAAAACTCTGCTTGAGAAGAAGGAAGACTGGTTCGTCCTGACGACCAACATCGATCATTCATTCCGCCGGACTGGATTCCCGAAAGAGCTCACCTGCTATACACAGGGAGATCTGGGACTGTTTCAGTGCTCCGGACCGTGCCACACAGGTACGTACGATGCCTGCGAGACAGTCCGCAGTATGGTAAAAGCCCAGGGATTCGTGCCAAACAGCGACGGATATCTGGATGTACCGCCAGATGGACAGCTGAAGATGATTGTCCCGGGACAGCTGATCCCGCACTGCCCCCGCTGCGGTGCGGAGATGGATTTCAATCTCTTCTGGGATGACCGCTTTGTCAGGGACTTTGGCTGGAAGATTGCGCATGACCGTTATCTCGAATGGACAGACGCCCACAGAACAGGAAAGGTTCTTTATCTGGAGCTTGGAGTGGGATATAATTCCCCCGGAGTGATCAAGGTCCCGTTCTGGGAGATGACTGCGGAGAATCCGGATGCTGTTTTTGCCAGCGTGAACCTCGATACGCCCAGTTGTCTGGACGGACTGCAGGAGCGCTCGATCATCATCTCCGAGGACATCGGAAAAGTCCTTGATGATCTGCTTCAGGGATTGTCATGAGAAGGGCGTATATTGATCCGGCCCGGTGCGTGGGCTGTGGTGCCTGCATCCGGGTCTGTCCGACCGGTGCAGCGCGGATGATGCCGGGATGGAAGTGCAGAGTAGATCCAGGCAGATGCATCGGCTGCGGGAAATGTGCTTCCATCTGCCATCGCTCCACACCAATCCTGATAAAAGAAGAAAAGGAAAGTCCTGCTGTCTGAAATACACCTGCGGACGGTCAGGAGCAGAGCTGAGAAAGGGAGGCGCCATTGTGTATCAGAAGAAGCTGGAGGAGGACATCCGGTGTCCTCTGGAATACGGGCTTGAGATTTTCGGCGGGAAATGGGACTCCAGGGTCATCTGTGTCCTGAATGAAAAGAAAGTTCTGCGTTACAGTGAGATCAGGCGGGAGATGATGAACGTTACGGATGCTGTCCTTTCCTCAACGCTGAAGAAGCTAATTGCAAATGGCCTGATTCAGAGAAAATCGTATGATGTGATCCCGCCCAGGGTGGAATACAGCCTTACAGACAAAGGAGCCTCTGTTGTCCCGATCCTGCAGAGCATCTGCAGATGGTCGGGCATCTTCCACAAGGACGACAGCGAGCATACCATGACGCAGTGCCAGAAGTGCGACTACAGCAGCCGCAGATGAAAGAAAGCCACTGGGAGAATTCTTTGCGGCACATTTTTATCTCTGATCCGAAGGATTACAGATCTGCATCGCCACGCCGTCCTGCATGATCCGGAATCCGTGTTTTTCGTAAAAAGCGGCGTTTCTGCTTTCCTCCGGCATCACTTCAATGTATAGAAAGTTCTTGTATTTTTCTTTCGCCATCTGAATCATTCTTCCGGCAATGCCCTGTCCTTGATATTTTGGATCGACCAGAACGTAGTGCATGTAGGCGACCATCTCACTGTCGTCAAGCACTCTGACCAGACCTGCCAGATGAGGACCGTCCCAGGCAGTAATGACAGTTGAAGAGTTCATCAGAGCCTTGTAAAGCCGGGTCGGGTACTTTCCGGATATCCATCCGACTGACAGGAAAAGCTGCTGTGCCTGCTCCTGCGTGAATTTTTTCTCTTCTGTGTAAGTGATCTCCATATGATCTTCCCTTTCCCTTTTTCAAACCAGCCTGTTACGGTTCCCTCAATAGTACAAATAAAGTGAACCAGGAGCAATATACTATCAATTTTATGAGTTGCTAATCCATAGCATCCAGTCTATGAATTCGATGCAACCCTTTTGCAGAATGGTGATATGGATGCGGGCTATGTGGAGATTTCTTTTGACGTAAAAGAAACATTCGGAAAAAACAGGGTTGCTGTTCATGCTTCCTTTGACGGCGTGGATTATGATGACCAGATCGTACGCATGGGGACACCTTGTCATATCATCGGCGTACGCAAGGACATACGGGAGAAAATTGGAAAGAAGTTCGGAGATGTTATACATGTTGCGCTTCGGGAGAGATAGACGAGTACCTCAGGAAGAAGGGGATCCCGCCCTTGTCCATGCCAAATACCAAGTAAGCAAAAAGCCGCACTCAGTGATTCTTATCACTGGATGCGGCTTGATTACTGACTTTTTATCTTATGCTCTGATTGCTCTGACAGCGGTGGCACCAAGGCCCACCAGCAGGATCAGCGGCAGAGCGTACATCGTCATGCTGAACAGGGATATCGCGATCATGCCGATTACTGCATATCCGATCAGGCTGAGGATCGCACCTGCGATACTGCCGCCGATGCGGAAGATGAGTCCTGTGAACATGAAAAACAGATAAAGTGAAAGTATCGTAAGCAGAATCCCCATAATGTTATCCTCTTGAGTGAAGAAGGCCCCGGGAAATGAGATTCCCGGAGCCTCCTCTTATGTTAGTGCCAAGTGACATCCGCTAGGTATCAGGCCTGGCGGCAAGTGCCATATCGTCAAGCAATCTTGATCAGATGCCTCTGATCTTCGATCTGTTTTTTCTCCTCCATCTTAGGAAGCTGAAGAGTGAGGATACCGTCTTCGAAGGATGCGTGGATGTCGTCTTCCTTCATATCTTCACCGACATAGAAGCTGCGGCTCATTTCTCCTGAGTAGCGCTCGCGGCGGATATACTTGCCTTCCTTGTTCTTCTTGTCATTGTCGACATTCTTCTTTGCAGTGATGGTCAGGTAACCGTCCTTGAGCTCAACGGAGACGTCATCTTTCTTCACGCCCGGAAGATCAACAGCGACTTCGTAACCCTTGTCGGTTTCCTTCACGTCGGTCTTCATCTCATGAGCAGCCTTGCCGCCATAGAGCTTCTTATCCATCCAGCTCATATCCGGAAATGCAGGCATGTAAAAATCATCATCAAACCAGTCATCAAAAAGATTATCATTCATAACAGTCGGCATAAACATAAGTCATTTCTCCTTTCGTATCTGTCCTTCTTCGGGATCAAACTTATGTAACCGTTGTACTCGTGAACATTTCCGCTTGCGGGTTCCAGTTACTTTCAACTACTACTGTTTATATGTGATACGGAAGAGACTTTTACCGGAACTTATGAAGACCCTCTCAGTGAGCTCTTCGTCTGTTCTATTCATCTCCTTCGTTCTGGCTACGTTATAGTTCCAATTGTTAGCACTGTCAAGCGGTGAGTGCTAATCTTCACAGAAGAAACACAAATTATTTATCTCTCCGGGGTGCACCGACATTGCCTGTCTATTATGCACAATTCCACAGCCCTACTCTAAGCAATATAGACAAAAAGCATCCGAATTCCGGCAGGGATTGCCTTGTTTCAGGGCCTCAGCAGACCAGATAGGATCCAGGAGAAGGGCATCAGGGGTGCAACGTCGGTGCCTTCTTCTTTCCTAAAGGCTGCCGTATTATCTACGCATCAGAGATACAAACAAACCAGAACACAGCCTGACATGTAAAGCGCAAAGGTCAAGGTTCTGTCATAAGCATTTCCGGAGCACGGGACCATCCATGATGGAAGGTCCCTCTGAAAGGAGTGCCATGATGGAATAGCCCTGCGCTTTTTTTCATGGAATTCCCCGGAAAGCTTGTGGCAGGACACCGGCCTGGGCGCCTTCAGGAAGGCAGAAGGGAGATCACCATGAAAGGAAACAGAGCAAGGGCTTATTACACAGATGCATATATGAATGACGAGGGCTATTCGGACCCGACGGCAGGGATCGCCATTGAGAGGCTCTACAGGGAGCAGATGCGGAAGAAGCGTGCTGAAGAGACACGGATCCTGATGGAACGAAGCGGAAAGACGACCATTCAGAGGAATATGGGGCATGACCATGGCGAGTGAGGACAAAAGCCTGAAACTGGAGAGAATCTCATCCAAGAGGATGCTCATAATCCTGCGGGACTATTCCTCTATGGAGAAGAATACTACAAGAGCCCTGCAGAAGATTCGGGAAAGTGTCCGTGAATATCAGGAAACACAGCAGCTGATCTCTGAGGAGGAGGCGATCTTCGCCGCCTCCGTCAGATCCCCTGCATTAGAGGAAAAAGTCCAGACTTCCGGAAATATTGAACACGACGAACTTTTCCGGACACTTGAAGAGGCAAAGCGCCTTCAGGAAGAAGCAGCCAGAGACCTTATGGCTGAAGAAATCCGGCTTCTCAAGACCCGCAGACAGCTTTCCAGGATCAGGATGTCCATACATCGTCTCGATACTGACGACAATGAATTTGTGACGGTATACCTCATTTCCGGAATGCCGCCTGCGGACGGCATGGAAAAAGCATGTCTTGGAAAAACAGCATATTACAAGAAGGCGGCAAGGATCGCGGAAAAGCTGACGGACATCTACAATGAGAACCTTGACAGCAATCCTTCAGGACAAGGCGGACTTCCTTTGGATGAAAGTACCATCGAAAAACTGCTATTGCATGCAGCTTCGGCTGCGGAGGAGAAGTGAGCAATGCGGCATGACAGTTATGATAAAAATGATATTTTGAAGCGCGTTCATTTGGATTTTATTTTTTCCGTTCCACGCTTCTTAGATAACTCGATTCATTTTGTCATTTTTGTCATGGTGATTATTATTTCTACTCCTTTTCCGGAGAAGAAAGATGAAAAGAAGCTGAATTCAAGGGAAAAGCGGGTTCTGGTTTTGAACTGCCGCCATGACAAAATCAAATACGTCATGACAAAATGGACCCGGTTCTATGACAAAATCAAAGCTCTCCATGACAAAATTCATGGGGCAGACATGATAGCAATGCCTCTGTGAAGAATACCTGTCAGAGGTTCTGTATATTAAATCCATAATCGTCGATATTCGATATGAAAGGCACATATGAAGGATACATCTGATGGAAAGATCAAGTGGATAAAATTCCGGGTCGATCTTGATAAGCCGGCCCAGAGAGCCATGTATGAAAAAATGAAGGAGCGGGATAAGAGCCGGTATCCCTCCATCGCAGACTATTTTGCCAGTGCGGTCAAAGATCAGGCGCTGCTCCAGAAGGAAATCCAGCTGATCCCGACGCTTTCAGCAATCGATCTTCAGAAGATACGGACAATCGTAGCGGAAGAGATTGTAAAGTATCTGAGATAATCTGTCAGGTCATGTATCCCCATAGTGGGTACGGCACTGTGCAATTCGAATCTCATTCCCCACGATTTTGTATACAAGCCTGTTCTTCTCATCAATGCGCCGGCTCCAATATCCATCAAGGCCATACCGCAAAGGTTCCGGCTTTCCAAGCCCGGCATTGCCATTCCGGTCGATATCTTTCAGAAGGGCATTGATTCGCTTCAATGTCTTTTTGTCCTGTGACTGCCAATAAAGGTAGTCATCCCACGCTTCATCATCCCACAGCTTCTTCATGCTCAATCCTCGATGATGTCATGTTCTGAGCCATTGCCAGATTCCAGGTTGCGGATGCTCCTGCTCAGATGCATCATATTTTCTTCCGAATAAAACGGATCAAGAGAAACATCAAAAGGGATTCTCTTCTCGCGAGTGACTTTTTTCGCATAGATGATAAAAGCCGTGGTCATATTCATGCCAAGCGCCTCGCAGGTTTTCTCCATATCTTTCTTCAGTGTATCTTCCATTCGAATACTGACTGTTGTCTGTGCCATAATTTCAGCTCCTTTCTCCTACCTCAAGTGATACCTTATTTTGAAGACGGTGTCAATACAAGGTATTCAGAACAGGAACTAATGCAACTTTCTTCAGATACTATATTCGTGAAGGCATGAGAATCGCGAACGGAAGTGGACTGAAGTGGACAAAAGTGGACTAGATTCGACCAATGTGTCATTGAATTCGACTCCTCAGGTGCGTATACTTATACTTGCCTGAAAAGGAAAACAGAAAAGCAATCGAGAGGGAGAGTACCACCGGGTACCCTCCCTTTTCTGTTGCAATATTGAAATTCATATGTCGACGAACTGTCGGGCAGGAGGATTCTTCCTCCTGCCCGTTTTGCGTCTTCGGAGGAGGTGGTGCCTATGTCCTGATTGATTTGAAATCTGCAAACAGAAACCAATGGAAACACGAGGAGGAGATCAATGAAGGGAAAGAGATTTGTGTCCTGTGTCCTGTCCGGCGCACTTGCTCTGGGGCTTCCGGTATCCGGGCTTTCCTATGCGGACGAGATGCCGGCGGCCGTTGAAAACTCGACCGAAGATACAGCCGGCGGTCAGAATGAACTGTCTCCGGAGACGCAGGTCCCGCAGACAGATACGGAAGCTCCTGATTTCCGTCTGATTCTGTCAGACCAGGACGCCTACCATCTGACATGGGACCAGAATCATTTCAAAGAAACAACGAAAGAAGGAGAGACGACTCTTCTGTATAAGGCAGGAGAAGAGGTCATCCTGGACATGGAAACAGAACCGGGATATCAGATCGACAAGGTGATCTTTGCGGATACGGATGATATCGTCCGTGACCAGATCCATGCCGAGGTTCCATTTGAATGGAAGGATGAAGATACCCTGACGTTCACTATGCCGGGAAATGATGTGTGGATGCATACAGAGTATCACATGCTTTCTTCCGAAACGGCGGGAGCATCGGATGCACAGACAGATGCCGGGGCTGCGCTGTCAGCTGATTCTGAGGGAGAAAACGTATCTGACGATGCTCTTTCGGCAGAAAGCGGGACTCAGGATAGTTCTGTTTCGGAAACGTCGGCAATGCTGGATGAACCGAATCAGAATAATGGACAGCAGTCTGAAGATGCCGGGAAGCCGGACTCCGATACGACTCCTGCTGAAACCGCGGAAGCTCTGCCTGATGGTGGAAATGAAAATACCGCATCCGTTATCGAAGCGGATGGCTTTCCTGCTCAGGGAAGCGTCATGATGCTGAGTGAGATCGAACTTGCCTCTGATCTTACGGACCTTCCGGAAGACAAATTCGAGGATGTCACCTATCCGAAGGATACGGTACAGACTTCTCTCGCCCAGAACGACGTGAAGCTCGGGACTCCCGGCATCTACACGGTTGTGTACAGGGCTGATGAAGCCACTACCGGAAAGTTCTGGTTCCTGGTGAGGCCGGTCCGCATCGTGGAAAACAGGAAAGAACCTGAGGCTCAGACTGAGAATAGAACGGAACATTCTTCCGCTTCGGATGACCAGTCAGGCGAAACGGAATCAGACGACAGCGACGATTCGGATCCACAGAACTCGCCGGAGATCAGTATTGAGTCGGATACGGAAGCGGAGATCATTCCGGAAGACATGACTGAGGCGGGTTTCCCTGGGGTGACCGAAACCGAAGCTGACACGGAAGCCGATACCGAATCCGATACTGAGTCCGAAGGCGGAACTTATCAGGTCATCCTGAAGGAAGGGTCTGAGTACAACGTCACTCTGGACCATGAGGACGGATATTACGAAGCTGGCGAGAAGGTTGTGATTAAGTCTGATATCGACGCAGCTTCTTCCAATATCGCGGCCTGGCGCACGGTCCATCATGACAACAATGATACCGGCGACTATTGCGAGATCACTTATGATCCGCAGGATGATTCCAACAGTTTTATCATGCCGGCTGAAGATGTTGAACTTTCTGTTTCCAGAGATGTGGTCGAAGGTTCTTCGCCACGCAGGATGATGGCTCCGAGAAAAGCAGCTGCCGCGGATGATGACAATGACGGAGGCTGGAATGACCAGACCGATGTGGAAGCCGGTAAGTATTACTACCATTCGGACGGAGACGCCACCGGCCACATTTTCAATAACGACCTTGGCTACGGCGGCGGGGATTCCTACAAATGGGTCCGCTATAAGGTGAATGGCGTCAAATATGATGTCATGGCTTACTGCATGCAGCATGCCCTTCATTCCCCGGCCAGCGGGACAACTTACACGAAGATGATCGAGCTGGATGAAGGAGGAGACGACAAGTATCTCCGCAAGGCTATGTTCTATGGCTACGGCGGACCCGGCTGGAAAGGCACTTTCAACGGGTACAGCATCAAGGCGATCTTCGATAAATACGGAGTCGGCAAGAATGCCCGTGAGATGCAGCATTACCTGGTGGATTATCTGTACGATGAATCTTCAGGATTCGGCGGTGCACTCTCCACAAAGGGCAAGAACCTGCTGAAGGAATGCAAAGCAGCCCTGAAGAAGATGCCGGATCCGGCCAATACCTCGATTGGTCCGGCGACCAGTGTGGTTGCAACGAGCAAGACATCCCCGTCCTTCACCTGGAACGCGAATGCGGCATTTGTGATCACTATCAACCTTGAAAATGGAGTCAGCCTGGTCAATGAGGCGACGGGGGCTGTAAGCACCGGAAGCGGACAGGTCGCAGGAGGACAGAGCTTCCATTTCGTGGCAACGGTGGACAATACAGCTTCATTGACAGGGCAATACACGGTCACTGGCAATTACCCGCTGGATTTCCACGCTATGCTCTTGAAACTCCAGAACAAGCAGGACATCGGGTTCGGTTACAGGACGAAGAATTCCGCGGTCACCCTGACCGTGAAATGGCCGACGACCACACCAGTCGCGGTCCAGAAATCTTCTTCTAATACGACTTTGGTTAGTAATAATCGGATGTATTCCCTTACGGGAACCAAGTTTGTTCTGTCCAATGCAAATCATCGCTATGATTTCACCATCCGTGCGGATGGCGGGACGGATGCACAGGAGGTGTTCCCGGAGACTTACACCCTTCACGAGGATTCCCAGCCGAAGGGTTATAAGACTGCTCCGGATCAGACGGTGACGATCGCGGCAGGAGTGCCTGGTCAGGTTCTTCCTGTTGTGGATGAGCCGCTTTTCGGTACACTGAACGCCCTGGTCAAAAAGGTCCCGGCTGCCGGGTACGCGACGACCAGACCGACCGCGGGCGCCCAGCTCACGGTGAACTACTACGACAATCCGGAGCCGGAGGCAAATCCGAAGCAGACCTGGATCATCCAGACGCTTGCGGACGGAAACGGCAACTATACGGCAAAGCTGGACCAGGCACACCTGGTTTCCGGATCTCTGACCTATGGGGAAAATGTTCTTCCGCTTGGCTGTATCACGATCCAGGAGACAAAGGCGCCGGAAGGATATCTCCTCAACAACACGGTCTGGAAGATGCAGATTCTGCAGAGCGGAAATGGTGTCATCTACAGCTCGACTACCCAGCCGGAGATACAGAATGTTCCGGTTGATCCGGAAGAACTTGGAGAGATCCCGACCTTCGGCGATCTGAAGCTTGGAAAAATCTCCGCAGAGCAGGGAACCACGAGAGATGGCGATGCGACCTTCAAGGGAGCGGTGTTTGAAGTCATAAACGCCAATGACTTTGACGTGGTCCTGCAGACTGCTCCGGATGTACCAATCCATCCGGGTGAGGTGGCGACTACCATCACGACCGGAGATGACGGGACCGGACAGACGACCGGCAATCTTCTACAGACCGGTAATTACACGGTACGTGAGAAGACAGCGCCGGATGGTTACACACTTTCTGATAAGCCGCTGTCTGTAACTATTGCAGCGAAGCAGCTGGCGGACTACTCGAAGACAGATCCGCATAAGAACATTCCGCAGCGCGCAGGTTTCAGGGTTCAGAAGAAGGACCTCGAGCTTGCTGAAAAGATCTGCACGCTGACCGATAAGACTGGTGCGGAGTTCCGGGCAGACCAGGTTACCCCGAACGGAAATGTCATTCAGGGCGAAGCAAAGCTTGAGGGGGCTGAGTTTGATCTGATCAACCGGTCCGCAAGTTCTGTCGTAGTCGATGCGAAAACCTATCAGCCGGGAGAAAAGATCCGCTCTTTCACTACAGATGAGAACGGAGTCATCGCTTCACCGGCCAGTAAGGATGTAAACGGCAATCCGCTTCCTCCGGAACAGTATCTTCCATATGGAACTTACGAACTGGTCGAGACAAAGGCACCAGAAGGATTCAACCTTAGAGGAAAGAATCTTGATATCACTTTCACCATCCGCAAGGAGGATGAGAACAAGATCAAGGACCTGACCGGAATCTCCGCAGAGGATGATGTGATTCGCTTCGATGTGGACATTCATAAAGTTCAGGCGGAGCTGAACGAGGAAGACCCGCACGACAAACTCGAGCCTATGGAAGGCATCCGGTTTGACATTTATCTGGATGCTGACATGGAGGGAGACAATCCGAAGGAAGGTGCAAAGCCCTATGTCTCGATCGAGACCAATTCGGAAGGATACGCGACGACGAAGGACGATGCTTACCCGCACGGACGTCTTCCTTACGGTCATTACACGATCATCGAGAATAAGGACACGGTTCCGAAGGGATTCGGAGCGATCCGCAATCTCCATGTAAATGGCACGAAGGAAGCGGGCATCATCGACGGGCAGCTGATCCAGACCGGAATCTATCAGGACCAGCATGGCGAGTGGATCCAGCTGGCTAAGGTCGACAAAGATTCCGGGAAACTGGTTCTCAGGGCTGGTGCAAAGATCCAGGTCCTGAAAGACGATCAGAAAACAGTCGTCGAGTTTAAGGACAGCACCAACCATAAGAAGGTCTCCACCTTCGTCACCAATGAGGAAGGCATGGCTTATCTGCCGCAGAGGCTGGAAGTCGGGACTTATTATCTGAAGGAACTGGAGGCTCCTTACGGTTACGTCCTGAACACGGAACTTACGAAGTTCGAGGTCAATCAGGCCAATACCTGGGACCAGCTGATTACCTGGCAGGAAAAAGACCCGGAGGTTAAGGGTGTCCTGAAGATCACCAAGGCAGACGCGGAGACAAAGGAAAAGATTGCCGGAGCAAAGTTCGGAGTCTACGCAGACGAGAAGATCATTTCCGGAGATGGAACGGTCCAGGCGGAGCAGGGCGATCAGGTTGACACTGTGGTAATCGGAGCAGATGGAACCGGGCAGTCCAAAGAGCTTTATCTCGGCAAGTACCATACTGCTGAGATCGAGGCACCGGAAGGCTACACCCTGGATCCGACAGAGCATCCGTTTGAACTCGTCTACAAAGACCAGAATACGCCGATCGTCTATGCGCATATCGACTCGACCAACAAGCCGACCACTGTGAAGCTGACCAAGTATGAATGGGCAGCCGACAAGAACGGTGAGTGGACAGATGAGGCACCGACCAAGACATTGGATGGAGTCACATTTGACATCACCCGGATCGGCGGGGCAGATGCAGACAGGGCACGCGCAGGCGAAGTATACGCAGGCGGCAGAGAGGTGACGAAGGACGATGGAACAGTCGTGGTCAAGTACGTCGAGACTGGAATCTATTCCATCACCGAGACAGCGACACTTCCGGGATATGTTCTGGATGACACGCCTTCCTACTTCACCGTCGATGAGGATGGTTACGTCTTCATGTCCGATGAAAAGGGCAATTCGCTTGACGGGCAGACCAAGTCCGACCGCGTCGAGACGATGCGTAAGGATCAGTACACCAGATGGGACTTTTCCAAGGTCGATATGAACGGGGAAGAGCTGAAGGGTGCGAAGATGCAGGTCCTGGATGCGGATGGAAATGTCGCAACGTATCAGGATGACCAGTGGAAGGAGCAGAAGGCAGAGTGGACTTCTGATGGAACTCCGCACCGCATCAGCAGGCTTCCTCTTGGCAACTACACGCTGCATGAGGAGCAGTCCATCGAAGGCTATACGCTTGCGACGGATATCCCCTTTGAGGTGAAAGGCACGGGAGTGCTCTGCAAGGTCGTCATGACCAACAAGAAACTCATCGTGAAGAAACTGGATGTCCTGGGGAATGGAGTCAAGAAGGCAGGTCTTGAGATCTACGAGGTCCATTTCCATGAGGACGGAACAAAGTGTCTGAGTGAAGAGCCGGTCGAGGCATGGAAGTCGGACGGAAAGCAGTACGATACTTCAAATCTGAAGGTTGGGCATACCTACCGGCTTGTCGAATCCAAAGTGCCGAAGGGATATGTAGAGGCAGAACCGATCGACTTCACCATCACGGATGACCTGACGGATCAGACCGTTGTCATGATGGACAAGAAGGTCCTGGTCAGCAAGGTCAACACGAAGATCACCATGATCGCCGGCGCAAAGCTTGAGGTCAGGGACAGCGAAGGACAGGTAGTAGATGCCTGGACTTCTGATGGTACCGCTTATCCGGTATCCGGACTGAAGGCAGGACAGACCTACACCCTGATCGAGACTGAGGCTCCGGAGGGCTATGTTCTTGCGGACCCGATCGAGTTCACTGTCACGAAGAACTGGTTCGCGGACGATTCCTTTGAGCTGACCAACACGCAGGTCTTCATGACCAAGACCGACGTGACAGGGGAAAAGGAAGTGGCTGGTGCAACCCTGACTGTCACCGAAAAGGAGACGGGCAAGGAAGTCGACAAATGGGTATCCGGCGAGGAGCCTCATGCCATTTCCGGGCTTCATGTCGGAGGCAGCTACACTCTTCATGAGGAGATCTCTGCCGAGGGCTATGTCCGTGCTTCGGATATCGACTTTTCGGTCGATGACGGGTTCACTGTCAGGACCGTGAAGATGGTCGACAAGCAGGTCACCATGAGCAAGACCGACGTGACCGGAGAGAGGGAAGTACCTGGCGCACAGATGACTGTCACCGATCAGGAAACCGGAAAGGCAGTCGATACCTGGACTTCCGGAAATGAATCCCATCCGATCTCCGGGCTGGAAGTCGGAAAGACCTATACGCTGACCGAAGTTACCGCTCCGGAAGGCTATGCAGTTGCGGAGTCCATTGAATTCACTGTTCCGGATGACGGACAGAATCAGACGCTTTCCATGAAGGACAAACGTGTAACCATAGACAAGCTCGATGTACTGGGCAATCCGGTCGTCGGAGCCAAACTGGCAGTTTATGAACTGACAGAGGATACAACGCAGACTGGTGATGATCAGAGCCAGGCTGAACAGACTGGTGAAAGCCAGGGTCAGGCGGAACAGACTGAGGGTACTCCGGCTCAGACAGAAGAAAGTCAGTCTGGAGAAGATCAGTCAGTGACAGAAACCGGAACGGAAGCCGAGGCAACCGTACCTGTGAGTGGGGCTGACGTTGTTGCAAATGAGACTGCTGAACCGGATGCAGTTTCTGATGACGGGACAGCATCTGAAAATCAGGTACCGGCTGCAGAGGAAACCTCAGAAACCGGAGATCAGTCAACCGGAACTGTTGCACTGAAGAAGGGTAAGCTGATTGATTCCTGGACTTCTGATGGCAAGGCTCATGCGGTAAGCGGTCTGATTGTTGGTCATACCTACCGTCTGGTTGAGGAGAGTGCTCCGGAAGGATACGCAGTAGCTCAGCCGAGAGACTTTACCGTTACGAAGGAAGACGCAGACCAGAAGATCGCTCTGATTGACCGTCAGATTCTGGTCAACAAGGTGGATACCGAGGTCACCATGATCGCCGGCGCTCATCTTCAGGTTGTGGACCAGAACGGGAAGATTGTTGACAACTGGGTATCCGATGGAACAGTCCATGCAGTGAGCGGACTCATTGTCGGTCAGACTTACACGCTAGTCGAGACAGAGGCACCGGAAGGATACGTTCTTGCCTCTCCGATTGAGTTCACCGTATCCGATCAGCCTGACGCAAATGACCAGTTGAACCTGGTCAACAAGCAGGTGAAGGTCACCAAGACAGATCTGACCGGAGAGAAGGAAGTTGAAGGAGCACAGCTTTCCGTTGTCGAGAAGGATACCGGAAAGACTGCTGATACTTGGACTTCCGGCAAGGAAGCGCATCCGGTATCCGGACTGGAAGTCGGCAAGACTTATATCCTGACCGAGACCAGACCGGCTGACGGATATGTGACGGCTGAGAGCATCGAGTTCACGGTTGAGGATGACCTCAAGAGTGAGCTTCACCAGATGAAGGACGACGTCACGAAGCTGAAGATCTCCAAGAAAGATATCACCAACAGCAAGGAACTTCCGGGAGCGCAGCTGGTCATCAAGGATTCGGAAGGCAACGAGGTAGAGAAATGGACTTCCGCTGAGGAGCCTCATTATATCGAGATGCTGCCTATCGGGACCTATACCCTGACCGAGATCGCACCTCCTGCCCTCTACATGAAGGCTGAGGATGTGCAGTTTGAGGTCAAGGATACCGCTGAGATCCAGGCGGTCACGATGCTTGACAAGCCAACACCGGTCATCATTCACAAGAAGGATATCGTCAAGGGGAAAGACGGCGATGAACTTCCGGGTGCGGAACTGACTGTCACCGATGAGAATGGAAAGACCATCGACAGCTGGACATCCGGTTCCACTCCTCACGAGATCCAGATGCTCCCGCCCGGGCAGTATACCCTTACAGAGGTGACTGCTCCGAACGGATACGAGGTCGCAGAGTCCGTTGTCTTCAATGTCACGGACAGTGGGAAGGTCATGGAAGTTACTATGTACGACTCACCGAAGGACGAGAAGATCGACCTGACCGGTAAGAAAGACACGAAGACTTCGACACCGACCTACGGAGGCGGAGGAGGAACTCCTTCCACCTATGTCACTCCTCCGGTCAAGACCGGAGACAGCGCGCCGATCCTGCAGCTTGTTCTGCTTGCGGCACTAGCGCTTGGAACCGCTCTCACGCTGATCTTCACGAAGAAGAGAGAAGAAAAGCGCTGAGCGGAAGCAGCTGAAAATGATACATCACAAAACCTGATACATCACGTTACCTGAAGGGGATTTCCGTATGGAAGTCCCCTTTGCAGTTCCGGGGCCATGCGCTCCGGGACTTTTCAAAGAGAAAGGAGAAGGAATGCATATCAATACGAGGAAGAAGAAATATCTGATGGTCCTGGTGACTGTGCTCGCGCTCACGATGGCATTCTCCATGAATGCCTTTGCGACGGACGCGGTCATCGGAAAGATCAATTCCTTGAAGACTTTTGTCGTAAACATCATCACCGCAGCTGGAAGCATCGTCCTTGCCTGGGGCGTTTTCGAGTTTGCATCCGCCTACCAGAGCCGTGATACTGCTCAGCAGACCGATTCCCTGAAAAAGGTCATCGCCGGCATCATCATGGTCTTCGGTTCGCAGATCATCAATTCCCTCGGAGGCTGACGTGTGGGCAGGAAAGGGGGTAAGCCATGGTTGGCATGAATCTGATGTCCATAAGCCCGTCCCTGCTTGCGTTCGGCTGGCTGTCCGACTGGCTTGGCAAAGGAGCTGAGGCGGTCGGCGACACGCTCCTGAAACCGATCCAGAACATGATTGCGTCTCTCCTGAGAGGTATGGGAGAGCTGCTGATGGACTGCGGGGAGAGATTCATCCGGGGAGGCTATGATGCCTGGACCTGGTGTTCCGCCGAAGTTCTTAAATTCTCGATCCTGGATCCGCAGTCAATGACGTCCTGGTCGACTGTGAGGGGACTTCTCAATGCTTTTGTGGCAGTCGGTGTGAGTCTTGCGGTCCTCTATTTTGTCCTCGGCTGGGTCCACGAGAGCATTGATATCCGTACCACCTTTACGATGGAGAATCTGGTCCGCATGTTCGTAAGGTTCGTGATCACGATCGCCCTTGTGACCAATTCCGCAGAACTGGCCGTGGATATTTCCCAGATCTCGGTAGCTCTTACAAGAGCTGCGGCCGGACAGGCATCTTTCAATCTGATGCTGGAAGAGCCTGACTTTCTGGAAGATTACCGGGAATATCTCTCCGATCAGTGGGATAACGCTGACAAGCCAAAAAAGAAATCGGGTGGCGGAAGAAACATCGATACCGGAGAGGAGACCGGAAAAGAGGAGTCGGTGAGCAGATGGTCGCTCGCCCTCAGCTACCTTGGCGGAGGGTTTCTGTCCCTCATCGCGGGCATCTTCGGAGGGGCCACCATCATAATCAGCGGAATCAATATCCTGCTCGCTGTGTTTACCAGACTGTTCAAAGTCCTGCTGGCGATACCGTTCGCGCCGATCGCCCTGGCAGGATTTGCGGGAGGAGGCGCGTACAGCCAGACCGGGATCAGCTGGCTGAAAACATATACGGGTTACTGCCTGGAGGCATTTTTGATCGCACTGGCGGTCGGACTGTCCTTTCCTCTGTTCCACAACGCGGACTTTCTGCCGGCGTCAGAGGTATCCAACCCTCTGATGGGAGCACTGGCCTATGTCATGCCTGTCCTGGCTACATCGGCCTGCGTCAAGGGAGCGGAAGGGATCATGAGCAAGATGCTCGGCATCTGAAGAAGGGAGGACAGCAGTGAAAGTACAGGTAAATCAGAACATTGACTCCTACAAGGATGACTTCTTCAAGGGGCTGACCTTCCGGCAGACAGCTGTGTCCGTGATCGGGGTGTCGGTCGGGGCCGGGATGTTCCTGGCCCTGACCCGCATCGCGCATCTGAACCAGACCGTTGCCGTCTACATCCTGTTCCCTGTGGTCTTCCCGATCATCGCAAGCGGCTTTTTGAAAGTCCATGGCATGGACCTGAAGACATTTCTCCTGCAGCGGATGAAGATGCAGAAGATGAAGGTCCTCTACTACAGTCCTGAAGTTCTTGCGGCGAGGGAAAATGACACAAAGCAGAAGCCGGACCAGGCATATGCTTCCGGTGAAGTTTTCCTTGAGGATATGGCATCGATCAAAGATCTGGAGGATTTCACCAGAAGGAAAATGGAGGATATACGAATTGAAACCGATGAAAGATTACAAAAGACTGAGTGAGCCGCTGGTGAAGATCCCGGAATCTGTCCAGCAGATGATCCCGGTCGCAAGCATCACCGAGGACGGGATCGCGAGGACAGAACCGGACCATGCGGATGAAAATACGACTTTCGATAAAGCTTATCTTTTTGCCGATACCAACTTCTCCACGATGGATGACGATGAACAGGACGAGTTCCTGCAGCGGTACTGCCTTGTGCTGAACAGCATGAACACCGACTTCAAGATTATCCTCATGGACAATACCCAGGACATGGAGAAGATCCGCAAGGAAGTGTTCTTCAAAGGCGGCGACGAGATGTCCCGGGACCTGAACCGGTATCTGGAGGATTCCGTCCGCAAGGGTCACGCCGGCCTGAAACAGATCCGGCTGTTTGTGATCTCCTGCAGGACAAGGACCATCGAGCGGGCAAGGGACTACTTCAAGTCGATCGAGACAAACCTTGAGAACAACTTTGAGCTACTGGAGAGTCGCCTGGTCCCGCTGAACGGGGAGCAGAGGCTGAAATTCCTGTTCTGCTACTGGAACCTCGGACACGCACAGGTGCCGGATTTCTCATTTCAGAAGCTGGTGCAAAATGGAATCGACTTCCGGGACCTGATCGCTCCGCAGATGGTCCGCTGCGACTTCACGGACACCGGAGGGACTGATCCGATCACTCTTCAGGTCGGTGACCGCTTCTCCAGGGTCCTGTTCGCCCCGAAGCTGCCGCCGGGCATCAGTCCGGACATCCTTCAGAAGCTGACGTCCGGTGATTACCCTTCGGTCGTGACGCTGGACGTCGCACCGATCCCGAACGACGCTGCGCGGAAGCGGGTGAACGACCTTTATCTTCAGACCGGGCACATCATAGAGAAACAGCAGGAGACCAGGAACCGTCAGGGTGCCTGGTCTTCTGACGTTTCCTACGAAGTCCGCAGGGAGAAGGAGGAGCTGGAAGATCTTCTCGATGTTATGGGCGACAACAACGAGCGCCTGTTTTACCTCGGCATCTATGTCGTCATCAACGCCGCATCGAAGACGGAGCTGGAGAACGACGTGACGGCATTTCTGTCCAGGGCGGAGGGCGAAGGGTTCCGGTTTGAGCCGGCCTATTACAGGCAGATGGAGGCCTTCAACACAGCCTCACCGGTCGGCTGCCGGTACATGAAGGAACTCATCCCGGTGCTGACACAGCCGCTTGCAGCATTTACCCCCTTCATCGTCCACGAGCTGTATCAGCCGTCGGGCATCGTTTACGGGGTAAATGAGGTCAGCCGCAACATTCAGGTCGGCGACCGGAGCAGGCTTGCAAATGGAAATGGCCTGATCATCGGCAATTCCGGGTCCGGCAAGGGCATGGAAGTGAAGAAGGAGACCGTCCAGATCTATCTGAAGACGGACGACGACATCATCATTGTCGACCCGATGAACGAATATATTCCCATCGCGGATTACCTGGGCGGCCAGTATATCGATTTTTCTTCGTCGTCGAAGCATTACGTGAATCCCCTGGACACGGACACTTACCGCTACATGGACAGCAAGTCGACTTTCCTCAAGGATAAGACGATGCTGATGCTGTCCCTGTTCTCGCAGATCCGGGAAGCGGGAATCGAACCGGAAGACAACTCCATCATCGGCCGTGTGGTCCAGAAGATCTATCAGGGACTCGACGGAAAGAACTTCCAGACGCCGACCCTGACCACCTTCTACGAAGTGCTGAAGGAGCAGCCGGAAGAGCGGGCCCAGGAGCTGGCCCTGTCCATGGAACTGTTCGTAAAGGGCGCCATGGACATGTTTGCCAGGCCGACCAACATCTCCATGAAGAACCGGCTGACCATTTTCGGACTTCAGGATATCGACCGGTCACAGGCAGGATTGGGGATCATCATCATGCTTGAGTTCATCCGCTCCCGGATCGCTCAAAATGCAAAGAATGGGAAATGTACCTGGCTGTTCATTGATGAGTTTCATGTGCTTTCCCATAACGCTTACAGCTCTGCCTATCTGGAGAAGATCTGGCGCGAAGTCCGTAAGCTCGGAGGCTACTGCACCGCGATCACCCAGAACGTGGCGGACCTGTTCACGAATGCTTCCGTGGAATCCATGGTCAGCAACTCGGAATTCCTGATGCTGATGCGTCTGAAGGAGAACGAGCGGAAGATGCTGGAATCTGAACTTGGAATCAGTCCGAACCTGATGAAGTACATCAGCAACCCAAACCCCGGATGCGGACTGCTCCGGTTCGGGAACAAGCTGATTCCGATCGACGGAAGGCTTCCGAAAGATTCCGCCATGTACCGTCTCTTCAATACGAACTTCCACGAGTTGAAGTCTGAACGGAGCCTGAAGAAGGAAGTGAAGAAAGAAGCCCGGGACATGGAGGGGATGTTCCGTAAGGCGGAAGAGGCGAGAAACGAAGAAGCAAAAGCTGGAACAAGGACGGGCGACGGACCCTCATGACGGTAGGAAAGGAATCTTCATTCCGGAAAGAAGGTGGTCGAGATGGGCATGCGGAGGATGAAGACGGTCCGTGATGTCCCGATCCGGAAGACTGCTGTCCGGAGTTTTGTGACGAAAAGCAGCACGGGATCAGCAGGGAGAACTGCGAGGATCCGGTCTGGACATTCCCCTGGGAAAGGACTTCGTGCCGGCGACCTGCGTGCGCAGATTATCGCTTCCCTTCCGGAGCGTCAGAAACGTCTTCTCATGAAGATGTCCGCAAGGAAGCGGGAGAAAATGCTTCTCGATGTGGAGAAGAAGATCGACCGCCGGATGAAGAAATATATGCAGTCGGTCGAGAATGATCCGAAGGCCAGGAGGCCCCTCCGTTCTGCAAGACAGGCAGAGAAGAAACTTCAGGATGCGGAAGTCAGGCAGAAGATCACGGATATGGTCCGGGTGCCTTCACGGAAAGAGGGAAAGGCCTCCTCCGTGAAGGGAATGGACTCCAGAACTTTCCAGAAGCAGGTGAAGGCTGCAGCGGAGGAAACAATCTGGTATGAAGGCCAGTCCCTGGATAACGCGGCAGAGATCAAGGGGAGGGTCTTTGCAGGAAAGGGAACGTCCGGAGGGATACCGGGTCAGGCAGGCAGCGGCCTGGCAGACCGAAGACAGCCATACATCCGGAAGGTGCAGAGCTCTTCAGGTATACAGAAAGACTCTGGAGAGTTTTCTCAATCGGTCCGCCGGATCATCCATGCGGAAGCTTCTGGTAGCCTGGGAAAGAAACTGGAGAAGGAAGGTCATCCTGGTCCTGCACCATCGAGCGGAAAGCCGGGCAGGACCGGAGCGGCAAAACAGACAGAGGCCGGCAGAGCCATCAATATCATTCGTGACAGAAGGGCGGATCCGCCTTCTGGTAAAGCAGTAGTGCTGGCAGATGCAGCGGAGAAAAGCAGAGCATCCTCAGCAGGACTTGCAGGAAAGACTGTATCTGCAGGAAAGGATACCGCTGCAGCAATCGGCTCTCAGGACTTTGTCCATCTTTCGCCCGACCAGGTTCGGATGCAGTGGGAGGCAAAGGGACAGGCGAAAGTCCTCTACTACAGGGAACTTTCCAAACGTGTGAAGAAACAGTACCGCAGGGAACTGTTTCACTCCCTGGCTTTTTCACAGCTGAAGGATTCGACGGTCCGGAAGATGAAGAAAAAGATGCAGAAAGAGCAGGCGGAAGGTTCCGCCGGAAGGGAACTGGTGGACAATGCCCAGACGATCGGGGACCTGTTTTCTGCCGGAGGAAGAGCCGGACGGACCGCAAGGAAAGCAAGTGCTGCGATTAAGGAAGCACTGAACGCGATCCGGAAAAGCATCCGGACGAAAGCGTGGGCAGCGCTCGCCGGTTCCCTGCTGGCAGTTCTCATTCCTTTCCTCCTGATCGTCCTGATTCTGATTGCTGTGATCTCAGGCGTGTCATCGTCGGTGTCAGCCGTCGTTCAGGATGATGTGTACAGCAGCGTGGAGGCGGGAGAGCTGATCGCCTATGCGGAGAGCTGGGTCGGCATCACAAAGTACGCCTGGGGAGCAGGCAGGGCTTACGAGACAGACTGGCAGGATTATACCGACTGCTCCGGTTTCGTCCACGGCGTCTTTTCCCATTTCGGATATGAGATCGGGGGAGATACCTACCAGATGGAAACAAGCGCCGGGCATGTAGTCGGAACGGATTCGGTTCAGAATGCAGTTCCCGGAGACATCCTTCTCTGGTTTCATGACGCAGGCTGCAGCGCAGGGAACTCCTATCATGTCTCCATCTACATCGGAGACGGAAAGATGGTCCATTGTACTGCGGGAGGCAATTCCCAGAGCCGGACGCCATCGAACCCGGGAATCGGAGTCATCATTTCCAATATATGGAGCGGCTCTCATTTTCAGGTAAGAAGGATCCTGACGGAGCCTCTGGATGGTTCAACGACGCAGGGCGGCCTTGGCGGAAGAGGGACCGGCGGACACAGGATCGATGCGACGCCTTATTCACAGAGCGACATGGAACTGATCTGGGCAATTGTTGCGCAGGAGGATAACGGAAGCTATGCGGGAGCGCTGGCCGTGATCTCAACGGCTATGAACCGGGTCGAGTCCCCGAAATGGAGCTACGAGGGTTCGAACGCTCTGGCGCAGCTGAAAGCGCCTGGCCAGTTCTGTTATTCCAACGACAATTACTGGCGGGCAAGGCTGGGAGGCAATGTCCCGCAGTATGTGAAGCAGGCGGTTTATGACTGCCTGAAGAAGGGAGTCCGCAACCACACCCATACAAGTTTCCGTTCCCATTACGGAAGCAACACGCCTGGCGCGGTACAGATCGGAGGAGGTAACTGGTACTTTGATTGACGGAGGAGAAACATGAAGCGAAAACAATTTCTATCTCTGCTCACAGGGGCAGCTGTTCTGATACAGACGATGTCAGGCAGCTGCCTTTCCATTTCCACATACGGGGCACAGACGGAAGCAGAGACGATAGCGGAAGCGGTTCCCTCTTCGGAGAACCTGGCTCCGGAATCGGAAACCCTGCCCCGGACAGCCTTTACGGAGAGCCAGACAGAACCGGTCCCTGCTCCTGCGGGGACGCAGTCAGAAATTCCTACAGAATCACAGCCTGTCACGGAGAAGGGAGCGGAACAGGCAAGCGAAAAACCTGCCCAGACAGAAGCGGGCCATCAGACTGAAAGACCGGATACAGAGGCAGGAAGTGAGAAGCCTGATACGGAAGCACCGGAGAGCGAGACTCTTTCGGAAAGCAGAACGGAAAAGTCATCGGAATCCGAGACCGGGACTTCAGAAGAAACCGAAGTTTCTTCAAAGGAAACGGCTGCGGAAGAGGCTGATGCAGCCGAGACAGAGGCAGAAGAGACAGAGCCGGAGGAGATGGAACCGGACGAGACGGAAACAGATGAAACGGAAACAGAGTTTCTCGAAGAGATCCTGGAAGAGGAGCCGAAGTCAGAGACGGAGATCAGCGATGACGTAGACGGGGGAGCCGTCTATTACAACGACAGCTACTGGGACCCCAGCTGGTTCATCAAACGGGATTTCCGTTTCCGTCAGGTCGGCAAGGTCTACGGACTGGTCCAGGGTGGCCTGACGAGCCGGATCTTCGAGAAGCCGGACGCGGAGTCCCGGATCATCGGGGAGGTTCCGTTCTTCGGGCTGGTCTACATCCTGGATGAAACGGGGAACTGGTCCTATGTGGAGTCTGGAAATGTGAGGGGCTTTATCCCTACAGCCGAACTGATGGGCAATGAGGACTCCAACCGCATGGTCGGTCTTCTTGGTGAGGACCAGTTTTCCCTGGCGCTGCCGGATATTCCGGTATCGGAGAATGAGGCCTTCACCTACACGAGGACGACGGTCCAGGACGTTCTGGCACAGAAGACAGACGCTGTTGTCCTGCAGAAGGGCTCCATTCATGAATACCCTGACGAGTCTTCCCGGGCGGTCGGGGAAGTGACTTCCGGTACGGTCGTCTATCCGCTCGAAAATGCTCCGAACGGCTGGGTCTATGTCGAGTCCGGGGACGTGAGAGGCTTCCTGAGATCAGACCAGCTTCTCGTGGGAAATCCGGCGGCGCTGATTGCCGGAAGCTCAGATACACCTTCTCTGGCAACGGAAGAGGTCTCGCCGGAAGAGAACAGTTCCCTTTACTACACGCTGAAATCCACAGAGCGTGCAAAGTCCGACCTGGGAGAACAGATCGCGGAATATGCTCAGACCTTTGTCGGGAAGTTCCCTTATGTCTGGGGCGGCACTTCCCTGAAATCCGGAGCAGACTGTTCCGGTTTTGTCCAGAGCATCTATGCATCTTTCGGGATCAACCTTCCGAGACTTGCGCAGGAGCAGGGCGTTTCCGGAGAGCCGGTCGGCAGCCTGAAAGAGGCAGAACCCGGCGACGTGGTCTACTACGGATCGAACCCGCATGTCGGAATCTATATCGGAGACGGAAAGGTCTGCCACTGCACATCAAGCAGCGGTGGTACCGGACCGAGGGTCAGCAGTGCGGACTACATGAACATCACGTCGATCCGCAGGTTCGTGATCTACGAAGACGAGATGCCGGTCTCCGAGACCGGATACCGGGCGGACCCGACCGAATACTCACAGGATCAGATGGAGCTCATGTGGGCGATCGTTGCGCAGGAAGACAACGGCAGCTATGAGGGAGCTCTTGCCGTGATCTCAACAGCGATGAACCGGACAGAGTCGGCGAAATGGGGATATGAAGGCGGCAACGCATTGAGCCAGCTGACTGCCCCAGGCCAGTTCTGCTACTCGAATGATTCCTACTGGAAACCAAGACTGGGCGGAAATGTTCCTGCCTACGTCAAGCAGGCGGTCTATGACTGCCTGAAACGAGGAATACGCAACCATACCCATACCAGTTTCCGTTCTCATTACGGAAGCAACACACCTGGCGCTGTCCAGATCGGCGGAGGCAACTGGTACTTCGGAGCATGAAAGGAAAACAGATGAAGAAGAAAAAGATCATATGGTATGCGGCACTGATCGTCGGCATTTCCATCCTGTCCATCATGGGACCGAGGCTTATCCACCATGCGTCCGGCATGCTGCTTGAGCGGATCGGAGGCGGAAACGGTGAGGAGACAGAAGAGACCCTGCAGACTGAATCGGAAGGCTTGATGGCTTCCTTCGGGATTCCGGATACAGAAGCAGAAACCGAAGCGGGATCTCCTTCCACCGGACATGAGGCTTCCGGAAATGAGAACTCCGGAAAGGAAAGCTCCGGCGGAGGGACTTCTACCGAAAGCTCTTCCGCATCGTCAAAGTCCACAGCTGCGTCCGACCAGCAGAAGAAGGAAGTCTATGACAATCAGCTTTCAAAGTACGAGGAATCCTTTCATCCGAAGATCACGGAATCCAGGAAAGGTCTGTACGAGCAGTTCATTGGAGACAGGGAGAAGGCATTCGATGACGCACTCGCAGACCATCTCTATTCCGTGTACGGGCATTCCTTCGAAGCGACAAAGGTCTACCTGACAGACGTGGTCGGAGAGGACGATGAGGAGATCACCTTCCAGATCCAGGTCTTCATCACCTACGAAGGCGATGAGTACCATGATTACTATTTCTGCCGGTACAACAAAGTCTACGACTTCTACAGCGTATACGCATACCACGAGTAAGGGGAGGAAACGCAATGTACAAGAAGAGAAATAACAGGGTGCTCCTGACGCTGGTTCTTCTTATTGCCGGCCTGATCGCCGGGCTGATCATTCTGAAGGCGGCCACCCGTCCGAAGAAGCCACAGGTGACTGAGACCGAGACGTCGAAGCATCAGATCCTGATCTACAAAAGTTCCGGAGGTGGCGTCGAGTTCGAGCAGAAGTGGCTGAAGAAGGAAACGGACACGGAGCTGAAGCTGTCGATCACAGATGGAACGATGGTAACGCTTCTGATCCATCCGAAGTCGGGCAAGATCCTGAAGGACGTCACTCTCAATGAGACCGACAACGTCCACAACACGGTCGACTATCTCGTGAACGATACAGGGGACGGCGACAAGAAGCGTGTCAACTTTGTCATGCCCGACAAGGACATTCTCATGAACATCACCTATGCGGACAAGGAGACCGAACCTGTGCTCCCTGCACAGGAGACCGAGGAGGAACCGGAGACTGCATACGTTGAGCAGGAGACTGAAACGCCTTACAACCTGAAGCTTCACGGCCTGACCGCGGAGATCCTGACCTCTTACATGGGAAGGTTCAACGACCAGGCATTCCTTCAGCAGCTGGGTGATGATCTCTACATCCGCAATGAAGCCTCCGATTACAGAGGAGTGAGAGACGTGACATTTTCGGACGAGGAGTACAGCGGACCGAAGGAGAAGGGAAATGTCTATCACTATGTCTTCTTCAACAACGACAAGGATTTCAAAGTCCTGTGCACCTACTTCCCGCAGGAGGACCGGTACCTTTTCACCGATCCGAACACGGCTCTTCCGGTCAGCGAGAGCGAGTCGCAGTCTGAGACTGCCGCTGAAACTTCTGCAGGTACTGCATCCGGAGGAAGTTACGGCGGAGGGTCCGGAAGTTATGGTGGCGGCGGAAGCACGCAGACAGGCAGCACCACCGTCACGTCCATTTCCATGGATATCATGCAGGTCTCGAAGAACCTTGTGGAATTCTGCGGAGGAAAGGACCGGTTCTATGACCAGGTCTTCCATTACGTCGAACTGAAAGGCCTCTCCGGAGAGATTGTCGGGACCATGGACTCTTACAAGATCGACCCGGAAAAGGAGAAGGCATCTTTCTCCATCAGCTTGAGCAGCGGGCAGACGATCAGCGGAAGCTACAACAAGTCCTCGAATGAATTTTCATTCAGCGGACTGTGATGGGAGGCGGACATGAAAGAGAGAAAAAAGATTACGGACTTTTTCCGCAGGAAAATGAATGACCGCTTCATACCGGCAGACCGGGAAGGAGAGCTCTCTGATACTGAAGTCCGCCTCTCGGATGAGAGGGATAAGGAATTTATTCAGAGGACCCTGATCGGGATCACGGCCGCGGGAGGAATCCTTCTTCTTTCGGCAGGGATCCACAGCGCCACCCATCAGGACGAGGCCACTCCGGATCCTCCTGTGGAATCGGAACAGATGATGATGACGCTGCCGTCGCCGGAGACAGAGAAGAATCTCCCAGCTGCGGAAACGAACTTCACTATTTCAGAGTCGGAGAAAGAAAAACTTCAGAAGGAAGGAGCGGATGAGATCAAAGAAAAAATCTTTGGTTCCCCTTCGCCGCACAAGGTCGGACTGACACTGACCCTTTCCGGGATCACCGATGCCGAGAAAGCAGCGAGTGGAATGGAGACGGCGGACTTTCTTCATGACGCCGGGATCTTCCTTCGGGACAATGGCGTGACTGCTTCAAGGATTATCGCGGAGAGCCGGACCGAGACTTCGATCCCCGGAAGCTTCGGATATGAAGCGAGGCTTCAGGGAGATGAGAAACATCTGCTCGACTTTGTGGTGCTGCCGGATTTCCCTGGAGAATATCTCTTTACCCTGACGACGCTTCCGGATGTCCCGGAACCGGAAACGCAGAGCGAAGAGAATGCGGCTTCTTCCGGAGCCGCACAGCCATCAGCTACAGGAAGCTATTCCCAGACAAGTCCGTCAGCGCAGTCGACTCAGTCAGGGCAGTCGGGACAGTCAGGCCAGACCGCTCAGCCGGCAGAAGAAAGCGACTATGACGCAACGGATCTTTCCGTAGAGTCCGTTCCCCAGAAGCTGCTCAACTATCTGGACAGTCCATACACCTTCCAGTTCAAGCTTTACGACTATCTGTATTCGAAGGGACGAAGGGGAAAGATGTCGGCATCAGTTTCCGACTTCTCGGTCGACGGATCGAAGAAAGAAGCGACGATCCATCTGACTCTCTCTGACGGAGGCAGCGTGACGGCAGTGTATTCGAAAGACTCGAATGCCTGGTCGTTCTCCTGAGGAGTTTATGGGAAGCATCCGGAAAGACTACACGCATGTGCTGGACGCGGGGACGTTCGGGATCATCTGCAAAGAAGAATACAGAAGGGAGCTGGGCCGGGTCACATTTCTGGCCCGGCTCTTTTCAAAAAAAGAATTTAGTCCGGGGGACCGGATCTACCTTCTCCGCTCGAAGAAACTGAAAAAGCTGCAGGGCACGGACCCGGTTCTGGAATCAGTCACTTTGAAAAAACGGAAGCGAAAAGAGGCGCCCGAAGATACGGCTTCTTCAAAAAATGAGAAGGACGAGGGCATCGTGATTCTGGCGACAAGCCGTCAAGTCGAACATTTCCTGTCGGAAGGGATCGACGACTTTGAAGACGTGCCGCTCGAAGAAGCGGTCCGGACATGGAGGATCTGAGATGAGAACTTTTGAAAAATGCGGCTTCGAAGGGAAGCTGATTTTTGAAGAAAAAAACGCGATTTCGGGCATGGCCACAAATTGTGGCATTTCGGGAAGGTTTTCAAGGGGTCTCAGGGGTCACCCCTGACAAGATGCCGATGCATGACAGAGGCGTATCTTGCTAACACCCTGTTTCACAGGTTTTTGGCCTGAAATATGGCTCCCGGGAATGACAGGATGAGGGCATTTTCAGACGTGGAGGGCGGCATGAAGAAGCAGGAAGGACAGAAGGGACAGAAGACGGGAAATGAGAGTTCCGTCCAGAAATATCAGCAGAAGAGTTTCCGGATCTCAGAGAAAGAGAAAAAACAGATCGAGGAAGGAGCCGAGCACTACGGACTTTCTGAATCGGAATTCATCAGGCGGTGCATTTTTTCTCACGGAGTAAAAGACGTACTTCCGAAAAATCTGGAGCTGCTTATGGCACAGGCAGAGCACGAGATTTATCAGACCGGGATCGAGATCAGCCGGTATGTGAGGGAGAAGCACAGAAAAAATCCTCTCGAAGATCCGGAGAAGGAAGACGAGCTGATGAGAAAACTTGACGAGCTCGAAGAGATCCTGAGTCAGATGCCGGAAGCAGTGAGGAAGGCGGTGAGAGAAAAAGATGGCGGTGACGAAGCTCCTCCGGATTAAGGAGGGAAAAGGGTCGAGACAGAACCGGCCTCTTCTGGACGCACTCAGATATATCTGCAATCCGGAAAAGACGAAGGACATTTACATCGGCGGAACCGCGGGATGGTCAGCAGAGTCGGCTTTCCATCAGATGGTGGAAAACAAAAAAGTCTGGAGGAAGCCGGACGGGACGCAGGCCTTTCACTACATCCTGTCGTTTCCTCCGACCGAGGAGATCACTCCAGAGACAGCCATGAAAGTGACGGAAGATTTCTGCAGGGAGCTTCTCGGCGAGGATGACTTTCTCTATCTCTTCACGGTCCATGTCGACCGGGAGCATCTTCACGCGCATATCGTATTCGATTCTGTGTCTCGGATCGACGGAAGAAAGTTCCATTCGCCGAAGGGAGACTGGGAGAAACGGATCCAGCCGATCACAGACCGGGTCTGCGAGAAGTACGGCCTCTCCACACTCAGCTATGAGGAAGAACGAAAGGGAAAGGATTACGGAGAGTGGAGAAATCAGAAGATGCGGGAGAAAGGAGTCCGGTCTGAGAAGCCGACGTGGCAGGATCTGATTCGCGACGACATCGACGAGGCCATCGCTGCTTCCTCAACCTATGAAGAGTTCCTTTCCTACCTGCGTTCTCTCCACTATGAGGTGAGAGACGGAAAATATCTGTCCCTTCACGCGGAGGAAAGGCAACGAGCGATCAGGACTTATCGTCTGGGAGATGGTTACAGAAGGGAAGAGATTCAGAACCGGATTCTTGCAAAAGACAGGGAACAGGAGAAACCGGACAGAGAAGCGCCGCCGGATTTCTTCGTATACGGAAATCTTCAGGAGATCCGTGAACTTCTCTTTATTCGTATTCACAAAGCTCCGGGCGGGAGATGGAAGATGTCGCCCTACCAGCGTCAGTTCTATCTCCGCTACTGGCGGGTCTGCAGGATGCATTCTCCTTACCGCAAGCGGCGATATATTCCGCGAAAGGAGATCGTGAGACTGGAGGAGTTCTCCGAAAATCTCCGCTACCTGATCGACCACGATATCCGGACGCAGGAACAGACGGAAGAATTTGAAAAGAATCTTCAGAGTCAGATGAGATCTGACCGGAGAAAGCTGAATGAGATCTACCGTCTGCTGAAGCAGTATCCGGATGGCGAAAAGCTGGTGAAAGAGAAATCCATGTACCTGACGAGACTGCGAGAAGAGCGGCACGAATTGAAGATGCTCGAGTCAATCAGGAAGCAGGGTCTTGAGGAAGAGCAGCGTGAGGAAAGGGCTCCTTCGCTGGATGGAAAGAAGAGAAGGCGTCCGGAACATGACAGGCAGCAGACAAGACCGTAAGGTCCTTTTATCAGGAAAGGGGCGCCAGCAGTGGATTCGTGCAGGATACGACGTATGGTGACTATGGAATGTTTCCTTCCTGCTCAGGGAATTCCGATTGAGAGATCCGGTTCAGGCTGATAAGATGGTAACTGGAAAATCTGCATTCCTATGATTACATGGATCACGATATCGGTTATGATTACGGTAATAAAAGCACGAGGTGATAAAGATGAGAAAAGAATTCTGTGAGAAGGACGGCATCCGTATAACCTATCTGGAGGATAATGTGTGCTTTGAAGATATGAAGACCGCAGAGTCCATTCTGATTGCGAATGATGGAACGATTCTGTTTAACAACTTCAACGAGGAGAAGACTTCATATTTTTTGGCATATTTTCATCAGATCTATCGCTCAGTGGAGATGCTCCGGGAGATGGACAGCATGGAGGTGGCGTGATGCCAATATTTCTTCGTGCGCAGGGTTTCAAAGTGTATTTCTGGTCGAATGAGAGTGATGAGCCGATTCATTTTCATGTGACAAAGGGGGATCCGTCTCCGAATGACACAAAGATATGGATCAAGAAGGACAAGACGTTTCAGGTTGCGAGCAATCGAGGCAGAATATCTGACAAGGACCTGATGCGAATCATGATCTTAATGCATTCTTACGTGGACGAGTATATCGGTGTCTGGAAAGCGCATCTGGGATACGAGAAATACATTGGATGACTCCCGGTTTGCAATAATCACTGCATCGACATCTACTGTCCGTTCTCCGCAGCACATAGAAAAAGGGCAGATGAGGCAAATAGTTGAAAATGAGATTCAGAGAGAAAATGATTTTGATTGCAGCCATTGCCGCAGCAGGGCTTTTCATTTTTCACATTGCGCATTACATGCTTTACTGCCGGTATAAGAGGAATCCGGAGAAGAGTCACTGTGCGGTCTGCGGACATCGGAAGGTTTGCAGCAGGCTTCATCAGTAATCCAGGGAGGCATCTGTGCAATCGGGATGGGTGCAGCTTTCCTGGCAGAAGAAATTGCTGCCAGAGTTCGAAATAGAAAGTAACCAAGCAATCGAATCAGATGGTATTTCAGGAGATCGGTCACGCCGGTCTCCTTTTTTTACCCAGAAAAGGGGAAGAGGAACTGCCGGTGACAGTCATGCTGCGAAGGAGGCGATCAAATGGACGAGACAGAATCCGCACTCGACCTCATCCTGAAAAATCAGGAAGGAGCAGTCGAGAATCTGAATGCGAAGGCAGCTGAAGATACTGATGGTGAGGCGGTTCCTTCTCCGTCTTCGAGATCGGTCCGGTCAGACCGATTCAGTCCGGAGACAGCCGAGGCAATCTGGAAGGCAATGGCGCAGCAGCTGGACCAGGAGAGGCAGGAGAGACAGAAACTCCTCGAATGGTTCTCGGCGGAGATAGAGCATTTGCGGAAGAAGGACGCGGAAAAAGATCTTCAGATCCGAGATCTTACTCAGGAAAACTCTGAGCTGAAAAAGCAACTTGCCATTCAGCAGACAGCCTCCGAAGTTCTCAGCAGGATTTTCGGGAAAGGAAGGCTCTATGACATCCGGGGGCATCCGGACGGAGGCGCTGCCAACCCCATCCGGCAGAGAATCAACCGCCGCCGGGTGAGGAAACTGACCGCAAGGGAGTCATTCAGTGAGGAGCAGCTGGCCATCATCCGGGAAGCGGTCGCGGAAGGGCTTGAGTGGAAAAAGCTGAAGATCCTGTGCGACCCGGCCATGAAGGCTCCGGCGATGAGGGTCTGCCTGACCTATCTGATGACGCGATGAAAGCGTACATGATTAGAAACTGACACGAGAAATAAACATCCCCGGCGTGGGGAGAAGGGAGACTTACATGAAAGACTACGAAGGAAAAGAAGCGGTGTATCTGCTCGATATCGAAGCAGATCTTGATCCGGATCAGTCAGCGGAGAGACTTCTGGCTTATCTGGTGGTGTTCAAGGACCCGTCCGGTGTGGACGCACAGAAGAAAGAGGAGGAGCGTGCATGATACCTGAAAGGTAACTGTTCAGAACCCCCTGCACTGACATAGTTTTACATAATAGTGACACGTAACATTTGATATTTTTCCTTAATAGTGATACAATATAATAAAAGTAACACTATTAAGGAGACAGATTCATGGC
>Ga0256404_1002873_pt1 | contig 36595 bp, 31 predicted proteins | sample RumenRJG_01DNA_FD_185990 | JGI IMG/M metagenome (GOLD analysis project Ga0256404, IMG submission 185990) | Bovine rumen microbial communities from Lethbridge, Alberta, Canada - RJG_01 | ecosystem: Host-associated > Mammals > Digestive system > Stomach > Rumen | place: Canada: Alberta | collected... | reverse complement strand
GCATGCATGCAATCTCAGCGTTTGCCGCATTCTCAATAGAGGCTATTACAAAGTATTCCGGGGAAGCGGAAAGATGTCTTTCAAAGGCTTCTCTGGATATTCTGGAATCCTCCACAATTAATACATTTACCATAAACTACTCCTTTGGAATTGTCAGAATGAGCGTGACAGCGCCGTTATAACGATAGCTCATTGTCGCACCATCCTGTTCCAATCTTTTTCTCAGGCTACTTAAACCCCCACCCTCCTGAATCGGCGGATTGACGGCTCGCCCATTATTTCGTATTTCTACATCATACCGGCCATTGTTCTCAGAAACGGAAATCGTCAGCTTATCTGCTCCGGCATGTTTTACTGCATTGGTGAGCGCCTCCCGAATAGCAGCGTATAACAACAATAATGCTTTACGTTCTGGGGGCTGTCTTCCTTGAAATTCTACCCGACAACCAATCAGATCTGCTACTTGAATCAGTTCTTTTTGCGGAGAGACTTCTCTTGTCTCGGTAGCAACCGCCGCATTTTCCATATCTGCAATCACATTTTCCCAGGTGGAGAAGAGCTCCCATTCATTCTGTTCATCGTTGTCTTCCGTCAGCACATTTTTTGTCATAATTAGAAGCCGCCCAAAAACATCATGTATCCGCATCTTGGCGCTGAGCAGTTCTTTGTCCAGATTATTCTGGACGATGTTCCTCAGCAACTCCCTCTGCCTGTTATGAAGCTCCGCTACACGACGATTGTTTTCCTCGAGTCTGTTTCTGTATTCGTATAGCTCTGTAATATCCGACGCCTCATACTGCGTGATCTGAGATTTATTCACCTGAAGCAATCTTCTTTGAAATTGCCAAACTGTCCCATCCTCGATTCTGCACAGGATAGACTCTGCCTCTTTGGTATCTTCATGGCTTTGTGGGAGCGCCTTAAGCATAAGTGTCTGCCACATTGCCGTTGCATTTGTGATCGTATGCCCGGTCAGCTCATAGCACACATCGTTAATTTTTTTGTTTGCTAGAATCGGTCTGCCATCTGTCGCTGCGAAGCAAATACCATCTGGGTAAGTATTGATTGCGTTTCGAATCATTCTGGATATGTGGTAGCGTTCTTTTAATTTCTGTAGCATATCACTCACCGCCTTCCGAAAGTACAACCAAATATCCACCCGGAATGTCTTGGTAGGCTGTCGTGTACTCTTCTGCAGCGACAACCGGTATAGACCCTATTGGAAGCTTCTTGGCGCCACTAATTACCAAGAACTGTACCTGTCCTCGTTTTGCAGTAATTGTGATTTCTTTTAAGGCAAAACGCTCATACTCTAACAGATATTCCAGCACATCGAAAATATATATGGAAAAGCCAGCAGAAAACTGCTTGCTCGGATTCCAATCAAGCTCTGCCTGAATTCCCAGCAGACTCATTGCAGACTTCATATCTTCAAGGCTAAACCTTAAATCATCCTCATGAATCTCGCCGGTTTCTTTTTGAATCAGCCGCAGATTGCATCGACGTTTTACGTAGGTGCCAAGAAGAACCAGTTCTCGCAGATATGCGTTCCTGCTGTCCGCCAAATCGCGCTTCTTTGTAATTTCCTTCATCAACCGAAGCTGACCTTGAACCTCTCTTGTTAATTCATCATATATCTGATTTTTCGCTGTCAGGCTTTCTTCCTGATTCTTAGTTTTGATTTCCTCGTCTAAAAGAGCGCCCTCCTGTGCCAGGGTTTCCGCACTCTGGTTCAATTCGTCGATAGTCTTCCGCAGAAGCGATACGTCTTTATTCCAGAGAAATAGCCCGTCCGCGAATTTGTGCATGTGTAGCTCTTTGCCCGGCTCCACTTCAATACGGCCTTTTTCTTGCAATTCTGCTAATTGCTCCTGGGAAATCTCTGTCGCGGCTTTGGATGAAAACCTGTACCTGTCATCCCCAATGATCTGCATTCCGACCGTTGCATGCTCAAAAATCTCCCGATACTCCGTGTTAACGGGGACTAGTCCCATGTAGATGTAGAACTCCCATGTTAGCACCTCGATGTAGTAGATTTTTGCAAACAACTCAATTACCTCGAGATTTGCCAGGCTTGGGAGAAGCTGTAGGGACACCACAAAAAATTCAAAGGAGAAAACGAACACCATGATCGGCTCAAATAATGGAATCAGCCATTTCAGTATCTTTCCACGATCGGCAAGTTGGTTTCTCTTGTATATTAGTAGCACTCGCACGATCATAAGGACAATTCCGAATCCCAATAGCACGAATGTCCCAATATAAGGATGAAAATTCAGATTGGGCTGGACTTCCTCCGGGACGGTATAAAACATAAAATGGCGGCTTTCATCCGTAAGGCATAAATAGGCCATCCATATTACCGGGATCATGAGGAGATGCCAACTCTTACGAACCCGGAAATTGTCCCATTGTCCGATCCCCAACGAGGCATAGATGCTGAGTACCAGACCTAATAATATGGTAGCCTCCAAAGACAGCCCGCTGACGCGCATCAGTAGAATGTTTTCAATCCAGAAGGTGTCCTGCAGAAAACGAACGGTAAGCCCGGCTAGCATGACCGCCGCTTCAAGCATGAGAAAAGTTCGCATGCTTTTTTGGGTTACACGGACACAGATTGATATGGCCCACCCACCAATCAGAAATAAATAGCATGCATACAGAATATAGGTTCTAAATGGATCATCGGGCAAATATCTTAGGCTGACCTGACGATAAAGAGACACGAAGAACAGCAATAAGAATGCTGCGATATTTATTCGGACTTGTCTTTGACGCTCCGTCATTCGCCATACCCCTCCTTATCCGATCGTATTTTGTTTGCAAAAGCTTTGTTTTATTGTATTGTAACTCTTTTTTCCCCGAAATGCCCCACACAAAGAGATAGTTTCTATTCATCTATAATATGCATACGGCTGCCATTCTCATCATAATCTTTCTATTCATTAATGACAGACGGCTTACCATGTCCCTGATGGCATGAATGACTTATCTCTGAAAATTGCCAGCAGTGATTCGCTTGCCTCATCCGAAATCTTTGAACTTATACTGCGAGAATTCAACTAAAGCTATTAGAACGAAGCATACTGGAGATTAATCACTTGCATATCTGCTTTGTCTAGTAACCTTAAGGCACCAAAACCGTCGCTCGGTGCAGTATATACCTACCTAATATCTTATTTTTTAGCTAGTGGTCGCGGTTTCTATGAGGGCTTGGCGCGATGCGGTGTCGGCAACTTCCTGTTTATGGATCACGACTACGCCGAAGATGTGAATGTTGCCACGCAGCATTCGACTATTTCCGAAATCGGCAAACGTAAAGTTAATGCTCTTAAAGAGCGCATCTTGGATATCAATCCACAAGCCAATGTCACTGCAGTCTCGCTCAAGTTAGATAATAACCTTTCTGATGAAGGCTTCGAGTCCCTGATCGGCGAACAGCTCATCATGCATCCTAATGACATCCTTATCTGTGGGTTAACAGATTCTTTTAAGGCCCAGGCTCGTACAGCTAGTCTTGCCATGAAGTATGGAACCCCTTATCTTGCCGCTCAACTCTACGCTGGCGGAGAAGGTGGCGAGATATATTTTAGCTACCCTGGCGTTACGAATAATAGCTGCCCCAGATGTGCGCTTAGCAGTAGATACGATGCTTATGAAGCTGGATTTCAGAATAATGTCACATCAAGCGCCTCGGATTTCTTTTCTTCGCTCAGGATGAATTCCATTGAGGGCAAGATTGCCTTAATGCTCCTGATGTACCACGAAGATGAACACTCTCGTTACAGTAATATGCTGGACATGGTAGCGGATCGGAACTTCGTTCAGGTACGGATGTCGCCTTTCGTCGGAGAGCATCTGGGGTTGCATGTTTTTGATCGAACTATCACTCCAGATTACGGCTTCTTTGATGATACGGTCTGGATTCCGCAGGTGCCGAATAATGAAGCCAACGGTTTTAAGACTTGTCCACTCTGCGGTGGAACCGGCGACCTTCTGGCGCTTAAAGGCTCGATAGCGGATACAAGGGAGGTCTAATATATAGAGAAGTTTTCAGATCTTCGCAACGCGAGTACGCAGGATTTCGAATGGCTTCAGCATAAGATCGACAGTCTGCCGCTCCTGAAGCCGTATCTCTTCGATGATGTTCTATTGTATCCAGGTTGTTCACCAGACAGTACCACTGTCGGATTCTATCGAAGCGAACAAGGCTATGCCTTATTCTTCAACGAGAGAATCTCATACACCGGAGATAATCTCATCCTGAAGCGACTATTCTCGGATGGCTTGATCGTTGCAGATACTATGGATCATCTCCATGCTTTCTGCGAACAGCTTCCAGATGAATCGACTAATCAACCGCCCGAAACGCAACCGGTAGTAACAGTAGAGGATGATATCACCGACTTCGACGCTAGCGACACTATTAAGAGATTAATGAATCAGGCAATCTTCGAAAAATTTTACATAATCAGCAACGACGAAGTCGAGCTAGATATAGAATTCTCGTTTAGGCCACCTTTTGACAAACTTCTGGAGCCGATTAAGGACGACATTGCCCAAATCAATAAGAACAAATCTTCAAACAGAATCGGCAATGCCTTAACCATAGCAAAAGGCCACATCCAAGAATTTCTTGAATGTGGCCTTTCTGACGTTGATAATCCATCAAATATGTCAACTTACTCAAACGATGGATATTTTTTTAGGCATAAAAGTTTGAGTAAGGTACTTTTGGTGGACCTGAAGGGATTCGAACCCTCGACCTCTCGGATGCGAACCGAACGCGCTCCCAGCTGCGCTACAGGCCCTCAAATCCTCCGGAGTGCCGGTCCTGCCTTTTGACTCCTAGCATAAGCTAGGTGGGTGTCCGCAAAGCATTGTCTGTCTTCCTCCGCCGAAAGGGCGGAACCTTTAACGGAATTATTTTGAGGCCTGACATCGAATGCGGTTAACATGATATAGAACTCCCAATAAAAGGTTGTAGGTTCAAAATAACAGGTTATCGAACATTCCAGAAAGATTTCTGTTCCCCATTATACGTATGCAAAGGGGAAAAAGCAAGAACTTTTAGCAAATGTGGTCTTTTCGATAAATCAGCTCGGCGCGGCCCCAGCGGGCATAGCTGGAAGGCGATCCCTCGATATAAGTAGGAGCATCCCAGTCATCGCCGACGATCTCTCCTTTTACCACTTTATCACAAAGGTCGATCAGATCGGCGACCAGGCCCAGGTTCAGGGGGTTGTAAGGCAGAAAACGGGCTTCTTCGGGCTGATGATCATGTCCGCCGAAGCAGCGCAGGGTCGGCAGAGAAGGATCCATGGCTCTAGGGGCAATATAAGCGAAAAATTTCTTCAGGCTGACTTCATAATCCGCCACAGACAAGGTTCCGGGCAGCTGCATCCAGACACCCACTCCGGAACCGACTGCATCTCCAGTAAACAAAAGGTTCTGCTCACGGTCCCAGAAGGCTACCGAGCCGGGCGTATGACCCGCACATTCGATGACCTCGACGGTCTGTCCGCCCAGATCGATCACCGAACCGGTATGGATATCGATGGTATTTTTTACCTGCTCCTCCAGGTCTTTGCCGGCCATATGATGAACGAAGAAATCATGGGGCATGGTGAATTCTTTATGATTCAGATAAACCGTCTTGAACTCGTCCATATGATGCATGTGATCGATATGAAAATGAGTCACGGCCAGCTGCAGAGGCAGCTGCGTATACTTGCGTATCTCCGGGGTGATGTGCTCTCCCTCGGTGATACCGGTATCGATCACCAGAGCCGTCTGCTCGCCGCAGATGACATAAAAGGACGCCATTCCCTCGTCCAAAAATTCATGCACGGTAGAACTGATCTGTTTGTGTTTCCAAACGGCCATTTTATTCCTCCTTACCGTCAAGCGTCTGACTTTCGGGCGCTGTCTTTTCTTTTTTGTTTTCCCTTATATTATCCTCTTTGTCATCCTGCACGTCGTCATCGGGCGAATATACCTTATGCTCGATAAAGGAATTCGTGTAGTTTTTGGCAAAAAGCATCCACATTTTGATCAGCGTTTTACGGTCTTCCTCGGGAAAATCCCGGTAGGTCTTCCAGACCTGAGGGATATTGTGCATCATGGCCTTTCTGGCTCCCGAAAAAGTTTCCGCATTCGCTGAGACAAACAACTTGAACATTCCGTCGACGAAAACTTCCCGCATCTGGGGGGTGCTCTCTTTGAGCCAGTCGGCGAAGATCTGGTACAGCATGTCCCCTTCCTCTCCCAGCTCCTGAAGATGGACCATATGATCTTTGACTACCTGCCAGCTGTAAATATCATGCTGCATCAGTTTCTTCTCGTCGCTCTGCACGATCTGGCTCTTTTCGCCGTGCTCCAGGATGCGTCCGAAGACCGAATCCTGGGGGATGTAATTCTGAATGCGGCCCAGGATGGGATCCCCCTCATGTTCCTTGACCTGCTTATGGGAAAAGCCCGGACCGTCAAAACTATCTACCGAAATAATGGCTCTCTTGATCCACAAAGGAGCGTTCATCCCGGCATAGATAGCGACATTTCCACCCTTGGAATGTCCTCCCAGCCTCAGGCGCCGGCCGGGATATTTGACACAGACTTTGGTCAGGTAGGACAGTCCTTCGGCCTGAGCCGGCACCTGATCCATAAAGGACATGTTGAAATCCTCTTTCCAGCCGACCAGGGATGCATCCGTGCCCATATAGGAAATATACATCTGATTTTCCAGATAGTGGATGGTGACGGCGCCGAACTGTTTTTCGATCTCTTCGTTATTGTGCAGCACGAAATCGGTCACTTTCATATCGTTGAAGCGGACGCTTTCGCCCATTAAGTGGATCAGCTGCATGTCCCCATGGTAGCGGAAAGCTCCCTCCGGCAGATCCTTCATTTTGCAGCTGATGTCCCCGACCGTTTCGACCGCATCCATGTCGATCTTCTGCATGACCAGATAAGAGAACCGGGCCAGCACCATACTGTCCACTTCGTTAAAAGGAAACTCCGGTGAAACCGGCAGGTCGCCCCGCCAGATGATATAGTCGTTAATGTTGGCCATAAATGCGTTTAACCGTGCGGATCAGTGAATATTTTTAGCCCAGAAGACAGCTGTCTCCTGGTCGACAGGCTGGTTGAAATACAAAGCATAAGCATTGCCGCTGTCGTTCCAGACCGCCAGCTTGATGATATCGTCCTGATTATACTTCAACGTTACCTTGAAGTTGTCCAGGGTCACATCCTTGATATTGGTATAAAAAACGGGATTGCCGCTGATGTCCTTCTCATCCGAAACGGCTTTGCGGATACGGACCGCTTCCTGGCCGTCACTATCGTAAAAAACATATTCCAGAAGCTGCGGATCGTTGTCTTTTAAGTAGCGGTAATCCACATCCTTATATTTGGTGATATCCGAAGGCATTGTAATGCCGAAACCGGCTGCCTTTTCAGCGCCTGCCTGACGGGTATACAAAGTAAAGGTCGTGGTTTTGCCCCCGAAATCTTCCGACGACTCGGTGGCGGAACCGGTGCATCCTGCCAGAAGGCAGGCTGTCATGACCAGACAGAGGACCGCGGCAAGGCTTCTTTTAAAATATGAAATGTTTCTCTTCATAGTACTTTTTATTTCTCCTGTTACATACACTTAGGACAGCGCTTAAACTTTCAGCGGCCGGTACTTCCGAACCCGTCCGATCCCCGATCGGAAACGGCCTCAAGATGACTGACTTCCTCGACCGGCTCATAACGGATGGGAATGACCACCATCTGCGTGATCTTATCGCCGGCCATGACCGTATAATCACTGTCGCTGTGGTTGTAAAGTTTTACGCAAATCTCGCCCTCATAGCCCTCGTCGATCAGCCCTGACGAAGTGATGTCATGTTTGATGTTAAGGCCGGATTTACTGACGATCAGTCCGCAGCAGCCCTGGGGCAGCTGAACATGGACCCCTGTTTTGAATACAGCGGACCCATGCGCCTTGATCACCTGCTGCTGACGGGAGAACAGATCGAGTCCCGCGTCGGTATCATGTGCGCGCTGAGGCAGAACAGCCCCTTCTTCCAGATATACTTTCATATGATGACCTTCCTGCATATTCGATTCGATCCTGCCGTCGAAACCAGCAGGCAAACTGCATGTGTATGCACTTGTTAAGTATATCACATCTGCCAAGCCCCGGTCACCTGCCGATATAAAATCCGTACCGGATCAGATCCGGGGGCAAAAAAAGAACCGGCTGAAAAATCAGCCGGCAAAAGCAGGTCCAAAAAAGAGCACCAGACGGGGGTCGAACCCGCATATCAAGCTTGGGAAGCTTGCATTCTGCCGCTGAACTACTGGTGCATGCATCCGGAACAGAAGGCCGGATACAGTTATTATACACCCACCTTTACCTGGATAGCAAGTGGGTGCCTTTCTTTATTCTTTCTCGATCTTTGCCCGGATGGATATGGCCCGGGGAGTAGGCAGTTTGTCAAACTTAATGATGACTGCCTTGCGGCCCTGATCCAGATCCACGACCGTCCCCCTTCCAAAGGAAGGATGGCGGACCCGGTCTCCCTTTTGAAACTGAGGCAGATCGCTTCCGGAGATCATCCAGCGGGAGCTGCTGTCGATATAATGCTGCGCTTCTTGGATCAGCTTGTCTTCCGGCTTCTGATCCCATTCAAGCGCATCGGGATCGATGTCCAGCATAAAACGGGAAGGATAGCGGTTGGACCCGTCAAAATTCCGCCCGGAAGCTTCCGACAGGTACAGGCCCTTTTCAGCCCGGGTAAGGGCTACGAAGGCCAGCCTCCTCTCCTCTTCCATCCGTTCTCTGGTATCGGTCTTGCGGGAGGGAAAGACCCCTTCGTTCATGGCGCACAGGAAAACATAGGGAAATTCCAGGCCTTTTGCGGTATGAATGGTCATCAGTCTGACTTTATCCCCCGGTTCTGCCATATCACTGTTGGTAAACATAGCCACGTGAGACAGGTAAGATTCCAGAGTCGATTCTTCCCCGCCGGTCGTTTCGAACTCATATACGGACTGCTTGAGCTCAGCCAGGTTGTCAAGTCTGTCCTGGGACCCTTCGGTCCGCAGCATCTTTTCGTAGCCGCTGTCATCAAGGATCGATTCCAGCACTTCCGACACAGGACGCTCGGAGTAGGTTTTGGAATAAGACTCGATCAGGTCGATAAAATCCCCCGCTTTTGTCCCTTTAAAAATGGGATCGTCCAGGGTATTTTTCAGGCTCTCGTATAAAGTCCAGCCTTGTTTCTCCGCCGTCTGCTGAAGAAAACGGATGCGCCTCTTGCCCAGGTTGCGTTTAGGAGCGTTGCAGATGCGCAGGAAGGACAGGTCATCTTTATAGGCGATCATCCTCAGATAGCATAGAGCATCTTTGATCTCCATGCGGCCGAAAAACTGGACGCCGCTATAAATAGTATAAGGAATCTTTTCTTCGATCAGAACCTCTTCCAAAGGCCTGGTCACATAATGGGCCCGGTAGAGGATGGTAATATCCCTAGGCCGTACTCCCTGTCCGGTCAGCTGACGGATCTGTTTGACGATCCATTTAGCTTCCAGCGACGTATCTTCGGTGTGGCATGCGCGGACCTTGGGTCCGTCTTCCTGCATTGAGATCAGATATTTATCGATACGCTCGGTGTTTTTGGCGATCAGGGTATTGGCTGCCCTTAAGATCTGAGGAGTCGACCGGTAGTTTTTGGTCATAAGAATAGTCTTGGTACCGGGGTGCGACTTGTCGAAATCGATCAGAAAACGGCTGCTGGCTCCTCTCCAGGTATAGATGGTCTGGTCGGGATCGCCTACGATAAACAGGTTCTTGTGATAGCCGGCCAAAACTTCCATCAGCTTATACTGCAAAGGATCGATATCCTGGAATTCGTCCACCATGATATATTCCAGCCTCTGCTGCCACTTGAGCCTGACCTCGGGGCTGTTATCAAAAATATACAGGGTGAACATGATCAGGTCGTTATAGTCGAGCCCGAAGCACTTTTTTTCCTGATACAGATACCCGTAAAAAATGATGTCCTTTGCGTCTTCTGCCTGCAGATATTTCTGTCTCAGATCCTCCGGAGACATTTTGATCATGTCCAGGTAGTAATCCGTCTGGCTGACGGTCTTGCGCATCTCGATCATGTCCCGGGCCGAGGAGTAGGTCATGTCGCGGAGGGTCAGTCCCCTCTCCTCGTAGATGATCTCCAGCATAGCATCGATATCCGCATTGTCCAGTACCAGAAAACTTTTGGGATACTGGACCCGGTTGCTGTCCTCTTTCAGGACGGTATCGCAGAAGCCGTGGAAGGTATTGATCAGACCGGTATCGTTGTCCCCGATCAGATTATGGATCCGCTGGCGCATCTCGGTCGCGGCCTTGTTGGTAAAGGTAACACACAGAATATTGCCCGGCATGATGCCCAGGTCGTTAACCAGATAGGCAAAACGATGGGTCAGGGCCCGGGTCTTGCCGGAACCGGCCCCGGCAACGACCCGGACGTAGCCCTCTGTTTCGGTTACCGCCAGCTTTTGTTCCTCATTCAGTCCTGCCAGCAGGTCTTCCATACAATTTACAGAGTGATTTCTCCGGTAAAGGTGACCTGAGCATTGCCCGTCATATAGACGGTTTCGTCAGTATACCGGACAATCAGTTTTCCTCCTTTTAAGGTGACGGTGATGGGCTGGTCCTTCCGGCAGTAGCCGTTCAGGACCGATGCGACCGCCGCTGCGCAGGCACCGGTGCCGCAGGACCAGGTCTCCCCGCTTCCGCGTTCATAGACTCTCATGCGGATGTGGCCGGAATCTTCTACTTCCACGAACTCGGTGTTGACCTTCTCGGGGAAGAGGGGATCGTTTTCAAATTTCGGTCCGATCTCATCCAGATCCAGATCGTTTAAATGATCGGTAAAGACTACCACATGGGGGTTGCCCATAGAAACACAGGTGACAACGTAGGTACCGCCGGCAACCTTGGCCGTACGCCCTACTACGCTCCCGTTTTCGTTGGCTTCCAGCTTGACCGGGATCTGTGCGGGATCCAGGATAGCCGGCCCCATATCCACGGTCACGGACTTGACTTCACCCTCGAAAACTTCCAGCGACACGGATTTGATGCCGCTTCCGGTCTCGATCTTCATGGCCTCCTTGCGCACCCGTCCGCTCTCGTACAGGTAGCGGGCAACGCAGCGGATGCCGTTGCCGCACATCTCGGCCTCGGAACCGTCGCGGTTGAAGATACGCATCTTGGCGTCCGCGATCTTGGAAGGCAGGATCAGAATAGCCCCGTCGGAGCCGATGCCGTAATGAGGCGCCGAGTACCGGACCGCGATGGCTTCCGGATTCTCGATATACTGGTCGAAGCAGTCGAAATAGATATAATCGTTGCCGGTGGCTTCCATCTTGACGAATCTCAAGGTCTTCTTCTCGTGGCGCATATGGTTGATATCCACCAGCTCGAAGTTGTAATTGCGGTAGCGGCTCTTCAAACTCTGGGCCAGAGCCTGGGCCGTGTCGATAGCCGTCAGACAGGGGATGCCCAGCTCGACCGCCTTGCGGCGCAGCTGTACCGAATCGCGGGCCGGGATGCGGCCCTTGGCCGATGTCGAGATAATATACTGGATCTTTCCGCTTTCAAGAAGGTCGGTCGTATTGGGAGACCCCTCATGGATCTTGCGGACCTCTTCCGCCTCCAGGCCGTACAGGTGCAGCATGTTGGCAGTGCCGCTGGTCGCGTACAGCTTGAATCCCATATCCGCAAGCTGTCTGGCGATCCCGGCGACTTCCGCCTTATCGGAGTCGCGGACAGTGATCAAAACACCGCCCTTGGCCTTCATCTGATAGCCGGCCGCCACCAGTCCTTTGTACAGGGCCTCTTCCATGGTGGTCGCAATTCCCAGCACCTCGCCGGTCGACTTCATTTCAGGGCCCAGCATGGTATCAACGTTATGCAGTTTTTCGAAGGAGAAGACAGGCACCTTAACGGCGTAGATGGGGCCGTGCGGGTACAGACCCGTGCCGTAGCCCATGTCTTTCAGCTTTTCTCCGTTCATGATGCGGGTCGCCAGGTCGATCATGGGAACGCCGGTGACTTTGCTGATATAGGGGACGGTACGGCTGGAGCGGGGATTGACCTCGATGACGTAGATGCGGTCCTGATAAAGGATGTACTGGATATTGATCAGTCCTTTGGTCCGCAGGGACTTAGCCATTTCGGTCGAATATTCGATCAGTTTTTCGGTCATCTTGGCGGAAACGTTCCAGGCCGGGTAAACGGCTATGGAGTCTCCGGAGTGGATGCCGGCCCGCTCGATATGCTCCATGATACCGGGGATCAGCACGTCTTCACCGTCGCAGATGGCGTCGACCTCAAGCTCGGTACCCATCAGGTATTTATCGATCAGGACATCGTTATCACCCTCATGTTCCAGGATGATCTTCATATACTCTTTGATATCTTCGTCCGAATGGGCGATGATCATGTTCTGGCCGCCCAAAACGTAGGAAGGCCGCATCAGAACGGGATAGCCCAGGCGGAAGGCAGCCGCCAGCGCTTCTTTTTCGGTATGGACGACCGTTCCTTTAGGGCGGGAGATGCCCAGTTTTTCAAGCAGGGCGTCAAAGCGGCCCCGGTCCTCGGCCTCATCGATGCTGTCCGCCTGCGTACCCATGATGGGCACCTTATTGTCGCTCAGCACCTTGGTCAGCTTGATAGCTGTCTGACCGCCGAAGGCCACGACGACCCCCACCGGATTCTCGGTCCGGACAATGTCCATGACGTCTTCATCCGTCAGCGGTTCGAAATACAGGCGGTCGGCCGTGTTAAAGTCGGTGGAAACGGTTTCGGGGTTATTGTTGACGATAACGACCTCATAGCCGGCTTTCTGCAGGGCCCAGACGCAGTGGACGCAGGCATAGTCGAACTCGATGCCCTGTCCGATGCGGATGGGGCCGGATCCGAATACCATGACGACCGGTTTACCGCTTTTATGTTCATTAATAAAGGGAACTGCTTCATCGGTCCGCCCGTGCACGCCGTAAAAGTAAGGCGTTTCCGCCGCGAATTCGGCCGCGCAGGTATCGACCATCTGATAAACGGCCTTCTCATGGGTCCAGCTGCCCCGGGGAATGACCTTGTCGGGGAAGCCGAAGACTTTAAGCTGATGATAAAGCTCCTGGTCGACCGGCCCCTTCTTCATAGCGTCGGTCAATTGGCAGATGTGTACTAATTTATTAAGGAACCATTCGTCCACCAGCGTCATCTGGTGAAGTCTGTCCACGGTCCATCCCCGGCGAAGGGCTTCGTAGAGGGCAAACAGCCTCTCGTCGTCCTGAGCCAGGATCTTGTCGGACAGTTCCTGGTCGGTCATTGCCTGAAACTCGGGAACTTCCAGGTCGAACTTGGAGATAGCGGCGCCGCGAACGGCTTTTAGCAGCGCTTCTTCGAAGGTCTGGCCGATGGCCATGACCTCACCGGTCGCCTTCATCTGGGTGCCCAGGCGGCGGTCGGCGTATACGAATTTATCAAAAGGCCATTTGGGGAACTTTACGACGACATAGTCCAGGGCCGGCTCGAAGCAGGCCTTGGTCCTGCCGGTTACTTCATTGGTGATCTCGTCCAGGGTATAACCCAGGGCGATCTTAGTGGCCACGCGGGCGATAGGATAGCCGGTCGCTTTGGAGGCCAGGGCGGAAGAACGGGACACACGGGGATTTACCTCGATGACCGCGTAGCGCATACTCTCCGGATGCAGGGCAAACTGGACGTTGCAGCCTCCCTCGATCCCCATGGCGCGGATGATGTTGATGGCGGCACTTCTCAGCATCTGATACTCTTTATCCGCAAGCGTTACCGCGGGAGCGATGACGATGGAATCACCGGTATGGATACCGACGGGGTCAAAGTTTTCCATAGAGCAGATGGTGATGCAGTTATCTTTCGAGTCCCGCATTACCTCGAACTCGATCTCTTTCCAGCCGGCAATGCCTTTTTCGATCAGGACCTGGGTAATGGGAGACAGACGCAGGCCTGCTTCGGAGATCTCGCGCAGCTCTTCTTCGTTATTGCAGATACCGCCTCCGGTACCGCCGAGGGTAAAGGCAGGGCGGACGATGACCGGATAACCAATGACACCGGCATAGCTGACCGCATCCTCGATGGTGTTGACGACCTTGGACGGGATGACCGGCTCACCGATGGCTTCCATGGTGTCCTTGAACATCTGGCGGTCTTCCGCCTTATCGATGGTCGTAGGATCCGCTCCCAAAAGGCGGACATTATGGCTTTTTAAAAAGCCGCTTTTAGCCAGCTCCATGGACAGGGTCAGGCCCGTCTGTCCTCCCAGGGTGGAAAGGACACTGTCCGGCTTTTCTTTTTCAATGATACGTTCGACCGTTTCAAGGTTGAGCGGTTCGATATAGATATGATCGGCCATAGCGCTGTCGGTCATGATGGTAGCCGGGTTGGAGTTGACCAGGACGACGTCAAGGCCCTCTTCCTTCAGGGCCCTGCAGGCCTGGGTGCCGGCGTAATCGAATTCGGCCGCCTGGCCGATGACGATCGGGCCGGAGCCGATCATTAACACTTTGTGGATATTCGGATTGAGCGCCATGTCATTCTCCCTTCTCGGCCTTGTAACGGTCTACGACGTCAATGAAACGGTCAAAAAGACTCTCGCAGTCCAAAGGACCGGCAGAAGCCTCGGGATGGAACTGTACCGTCGCCTGGCGGCAGCCGTCATAGCTGACGCCTTCGTTGGAACCGTCATTCAAATTGATAAAGGTCTGATGACAGCCCTGAGGCAGGGTCGAAGCATCGACCGCATAGTTATGGTTCTGGCTGCTCATAAAGATCTTGTCCTGCTGAAGGTCTTTGACCGGCTGGTTGGCGCCGTGATGACCGTATTTCAGTTTGGTGACCTTAGCCCCGTGAGCCAGCGCCATCAGCTGGTGGCCCAGGCAGATACCGAAAATGGGAAGATCTTTATCTTCAATGATCTTTTTCAGTTCCGCTATGATCGAGGGGTTGTCGTTGGGATCGCCGGGGCCGTTGGACAGCATGAGCCCGTCCAGATCCATGGCTTTGATCTCTTGGGCGGAAGCGTCCGGCCGGATGGCGGTCACATGGCAGCCTCTTTGCATAAGCTCGCGGACAATATTGGATTTTTCTCCGAAGTCCCAGATGCCGACATGATAGCTGGCATTTTCGACCGGGTAATCGGTTTTCATGGTGCGGGTCGTTTCAAAAACAGCGTTGGTAATACGGTAAGCCCGGATCTTTTCCAGGGCCTCTTTTTCGGCCTCTTTATCCTCCCACAATTTATCATAGGTAAGAAGTCCGTTCATGACGCCCTGGCTGCGGATATCTTTAGTCAGTTTACGGGTATCGATGTCATAAACGGCCGGGATATTCTGGTTTTTAAAAAAAGTGTCCAGATCTCCCTGGCAGCGGAAATTCGAGGGAGACTGACACCACTCTCTAACGATATAGGCGGATAAATAGGGTTTATCACTTTCAAAATCCTGAGGGATCACCCCGTAGTTTCCTATTAAAGGAAATGTCTGAACAACGATCTGTCCGTAATAGCTGGGATCGGTAATGGTTTCCAGATAACCGGTCATACCGGTCGTAAAGACGACCTCGCCGATCACACCCTCCCGGGGAAGATCCGCTCCGAAGCCTTTGCCCTCCAGATACTGCCCGTCTGCCAGCAATAAGTAAACGGTTTTTGTCATGATAGCCTCCGTGACTCTTGATCCGCCATGAGAAAAAGCTGCCCTGTACAACCGATCTCGTTATGCAGGACCATGTATATTCATACATGCAGTGCTTTCTTCTCTAATCCATTCCCGGGCAAAAAAATACAGCCTCCTGAGGCTGCTGCCTGACCCGATAGGCTGTTTCGAGCAGAACACTGCCTGCTTACTCATAATTCTTATGGATTCTATCATTGCATAAGGGGCTTGTCAATATAAAATCCGCGCTGTCCGCAGATATGCCCCGCCCGGTCTCAAACGATACTTGTATTTTGCGGCGGCTGTTTCTATAATGAATTCGAACTTGTTTCGAATAAGAAAGGACAAAATAATGAATAAAAAGGGTGCCATTCTGATCGGCGAACCCATGGGCCTTCTGATGGCCAGAAAGCCCGGACCCCTTTCCCGGGCGGACAGTTATGACCTGGCTGCCTGCGGAGCCGAGCTCAACGTTGCCATCGGTCTTAAGCGGCTGGGTCATCCGGCTTCTTACATGACCAAACTGGGCCGCGATCCTTTCGGCAGCGTTGTCTTATCCTGTATCCGTGAAAACGGGATCGGCACGGAACTGATTTCCTATTCGGACGATCACACGACCGGTTTTATGCTGAAAGGCCTGGCTCTTGAAGGCGACCCTGAGATCTTTTATTACCGCAAAGGTTCCGCCGCTTCGACTCTGTCGCCTGCAGACGTAGACTGCATCGATTTTTCTTCCTACCGTTTACTGCACATGACCGGTATCCTGCCTCCCCTGTCGGATTCCTGCCTGGCCGCTTCCTTTGAAGCCATGAAACAGGCCCGCAAGGCCGGCCTTATGGTTACTTTTGACCCCAACCTGAGGCCTCAGCTCTGGAAAGACACCGATACCATGGTTACTTGCATAAACCAACTGGCCTTAATGGCCGATATCGTCTTTCCTGGTGTCAAAGAAGGCCTGATCCTGACCGGTTCTTCCGATCCGGATGCTATCAGCGATTTCTATCTATCCAAAGGTGTCAAAGCCGTCATCACCAAAGTCGGCAGCAAGGGAGCCTATGTGGCTACCCCCCAAGGCCGCACCATGGTGCCCGGTTTTCATGTGGATAAGGTCGTCGACACGGTCGGTGCCGGGGACGGTTTTGCGGCGGGCTGCCTCAGCGCTATACTGGAAGGGGCTTCCTTTGTCGATGCTGCCCGCAGAGGCAACGCCGTAGGCGCTATCCAGGTGACTGTCCGGGGCGATAACAACGGCCTTCCAACACCCGGGCAGCTGCAGGATTTCATCGCTTCTCATTGATTTTTCAAAGACTTATCAAAAACTGTGAAAAAGGAGAATCTCATGGCTGACACAACGAACTCAAATGATGTCTTTTCCGTCATTGAAAAAGCACGCTTCGTCCCGCTCATCGTTTTATCCGATGCGGAAGATGCTGTCCCAATGGCCCAGGCCCTGGTCGAAGGCGGCCTTCCGATCGCGGAAGTTACCTTTCGTACTTCGGCCGCGGCGGAAGTGATGCGCCAAATGAGTTATCATGTGCCCGAGTGCCTGGTAGGAGCCGGTACCGTCCACAGTGTTACCAAAGCAAAAGAAGCTGTTGACGCCGGCGCGCGTTTTATCATTACCCCCGGTCTTAACCCGGCTGTCGTTGACTGGTGCCTGTCCCATGACATACCGGTCATTCCCGGTACCGTGACTCCTTCGGATCTGGAAACGGCTCTTGATTTCGGATTGGACGTCTGCAAATTTTTCCCTGCCGAAGCCTACGGCGGCATCAAGACTTTAAAGGCTCTGGCCGGTCCTTACGCCGATATCCGTTTTCTTCCTACCGGCGGCGTCAATATGGCTAACGCCCGCTCTTACCTGGACCTTCCCAATGTCATCGCGGTAGGCGGTTCTTTTCTGACCCCTTCGGCTCTGGTCAAGGCAAAAGACTGGGACGGGATCGCCAAAACATGTAAAGAAGCTGCAAACATTGTAAAAGAATAATGAACATTGCAGTCTAAGTGCTGTCAAAAACCGTCAGGTGCTTTACAAATTTCAAATACGGTTTTATAATCAAGCCAATAAATCGTTTTCTCAACGGTTTGATATTTTGAAAGGTGGTAACTATTATGGCTTTTTGTCCTAATTGCGGTGCTCAGGTTCCGGATGGGACCACCGTCTGCCCTCAGTGCGGAGCTCCGATCCCGGCCCAAGGTCAGCCTCAGGGCCAGCCCCAGCAGGGTCAGCCCCAGCCTAATTTCCAACAGCCCGGTTATCAGCAGCCTCCTTATGTGTACCAGCAGGCTCCCGATCCCAAAGACCACACGGCTGAATATGATCCGAAAGATATTTCCGACAATAAAGTATTCGCTATGTCGGCCTATCTGCTGGGTACTCTGGGAACCATTATCGCTCTTCTGGCCGCTCAGAAATCGCCCTATGCCATGTTCCATGTTCGTCAGGCTCTGAAGATCTCTATGTGCGAGATCCTTCTGGTGATCATCGCCATCATTCCTGTCGTAGGATGGATCTTTTCCGGTGTCTGCACGATCATTCTTATGGTTGTCCGCATTATTCTCTTCTTCAATGTTTGCCACGGCAAAGCCAAGGATGCTCCGATCGTCGGCAGCTTAGGTTTTATGAAATAAAGGCGTTAAAGCAAATTTTACATGTGAAATTTTCAAAAGCGCGGGCTGTAAGGCTCGCGCTTTTTTCATTGCCATGAAAACGGCTTGCAATTTTACAGTTTTCGTTACATAATTGGTTTAGAAACTATCTCAAAGGAGGGCCCTCTTATGAGTCGTATCATCACGATCGGACGTCAGTTCGGAAGCGGCGGCCGTGAGATCGGGCGCCGCTTGGCCGAGCGGCTGGGCATTGCTTATTACGATAAGGAAATCGTAACGGAAATCGCCAAAAGGACGGATCTGGCAGAAGAATATATCCGTCATGTGGAAGAACGCCAGCCCCAGCCTATCATCCCCCTTTCGATCGGACGTTCTTTCTCTCTTACCGTAGATCCTCTGATCGATCAGCAGCAGTCTGTTTTCATAGAACAGAGCAATGTAATCCGCGAAATGGCCGCCAAATCGGATTGTATCATTGTCGGCCGCTGCGCAGATTATATCCTTCGGGAGGAAAAGCCCCTTCGTCTTTTCTTCTATGCGGATCTGGCATCCCGTATCGAACGCTGCCGCAAGGTAGGAGAATTAGGCACCGACCTTTCCGATAAGGAAATGGGGAAAAAGATCCTGGCCATCGACAAATCCCGTTCCCAGTACTACCGCTACTATACCGAGCAGGAATGGGGAGACAAATCCAGTTACGACCTGATGATCAATACCACCAACATCAGCGTTGAGGACGCGGTCGAAGCCATCATCAAGGTTCTGAAATGACCGGGACCGGGTCTTATCTGTCATCAAAAAAACTCCGCTTTTACGAAAGCGGAGTTTTTTATTACCGGATCTTGTTTCGTCCCAACAGAGATCCTGCCGTTTTTTATACGTCTTTTCTGGTTTCTATCCACCGGCCGTTGGTAAAGTCCGGGATCGCGACAGGCATGGAGCCCATGGCGATTGACTCTTCCGACAGGACGGAGATACTCATCCAGGCAGCCATATCATAGACATCGATAGGAGGATCCACCTGATTCTTTACGCTGTCAAAGAAGGCCCGGTCGACCAGATAGTCCATGCCGCCGTGTCCTCCTCTGACTCCGTCATGGATAAAAGCGTCCCATACCGGATGCTCATATTTTTCCAGCATCTGATCGGCGTTGCCCCATTGTTTGCGCCAGTCGAATCCCTCTTCCTCGGTATTCTGCCCATCGATAAAGAAAGACTGGTTATCTTCCATAAACATAGCCTTGGTGCCTTCCACGATCAGCCCTCTGGAATAAAAGCGGGGCAGGGTGGTATCCAAAGTCAGCGTAATGGTCTCCCCGTGAGCGCAGGTGATCACGGTCGTAACGACATCGCCCTGGGCAAAGCGGGCCCGGGACTGATCGTAACCTTCTCCTTTGCGGCTGAGCAGATATGCGTTCAAGCCTTTGGAGCAGGAGGCTGTACTGGTCAGTTTCAGCATGCGGTTTCCGTGGTTGATGCCCAGCATCTGAGCGATAGGGCCAAGTTCGTGAGTCGGATAATTTTCCGCGTTGCGGTTCAAATAGTTGGCATTACGGTAATGGCGGTTCTCCCGTCCGAAGGCTACTTCTTCGCGCAGGTCGTGGCGGTAGCCCCCTTCCAGATGGACCAGTTCTCCGAAAATCCCCTTGCTGATCATGTTTTTGAGCAGCATCTCATAGCGGCCGTAGCAGCAGTTCTCCAGCATCATACAAGGGACGCCGGTCTCTTCCGACGTATGGACCAGCTGCCAGAGCTGATCGATGGAATAAGCGCCGCCCACCTCAACTCCGGGCCGGATGCCCTTCTTCATGGCATCGATCGCGATCGGGATATGGGTTTCCCAGGAAGTAGTGACAATGATCGAGTCAAGTCCCGGTATATCCAGGATCTCATGATAATCCAGCGTCGACAAAGGCGAGGTGCCCCGGGCTGTTTCAACAGCCTGACGGCCCGCCTCGGCCCTGTCCTTGTAAAGGTCGCAGACGCCGACTACATCAACATCGTCCAGGCCCAGGATCACATCCTTCAAAAGACTGAAGCCCCGGCCTCCCAGGCCGATGACCGCAGTCGTGATTCTTTCTTTCATGTTCGTCCTCCTGTCAGAGTTTTCGGAAAACAAGTTTTCATCGGGCTATTATAATCTGCCCGGGCCCTGCTTGGCAAGGTAAAGAGGCCGGGCCGGATTGCTATATTCCATCTTGACTTGTATTTTTTCAACCGTTTCAAAATGCCGTCTTGCAAAGGTCGGTGACTTGGTTATAATTGCAGATAATGCATAAGACCGCATTGTTTCCTGCATAGGATCCTCGAGCCTTACACGGCTGTCCGAAAAGGAGGTAACCATGAAAGAGATCGTATGGGCCTTTTCCATGATGGGAAAATCGAAATGGCGCCTGTACCTTTCGTATTTCCTGTCGATCATATTCAATATCCTGGTCGTCATCGATCCCCAGATCCTCAGCAAGATCGTCAACGGCATCATCTATCCCATGTTCGAAGATCAGTCCATTCCGACTTCAACGGTCCTTCACCAGCTGCTGCCCCTTTTGGGGCTGGCATTCGGCCTGATCGTGGTCCGGAGCCTGCTGAGGCTGTGGGGCAGCATCCTCCGCGAGCAGGCCGGTCAGGAAGCTACTTTTGAGCTCAGGAACGCTTTATACAAAAAGCTGGCCCTGCAGAGCCGCAGCTTTTTGATGTCCAACCGTTCCGGTGACCTGATCAACAAGTGCACGGGCGATATCGACACCATTTTCCAGTTTATCAAATGGAGCAGTTTCTCCCTGTTCGACAGTATCGTCATGGTGATTGCGGCCTTGATCGTTTTCTTCGCCATCAGCTGGAAATTCACCCTTGTCGAGCTGGCGCTGGCTCCCTTTGCTTTCCTGATCGCAGTCAAACTGGGAAAAACGGTCCGTCCCATTTTTGCCGCCGCCCGCCAGCAGCTGTCCAAACTGAACACGGTCGTTACCGAAAACATCAACGGCAACCGTGTCGTTAGGGCCTTCTGCCGCGAGCCCTTTGAGATCGAAAAGTTCGATAAAGAAAACAATCGTTACTATCAGATGAACCTTGACGCCAATAAAGCCTGGGTCACCTACTCTCCTTATATGGAAACAGTAGGAAACCTCATGAACGGCGCCGCCATCATCATCGGTTCTCTGATGGTCATCTGGAACCAGATCACGGTCGGCGATCTGATCGTTCTGACTTCTCTGACCTGGATGATCAATCAGCCTTTCCTGCAGCTTGGTTTCCTGATCAACGATACCCAGCGCTTCATGGTTTCCTGTGAGCGTGTCCATGAACTCTACGAATCCCAGCCGGATATCGTCAGCCCCGAAGGCGCTGTTAAAGACAACGAAATCCAAGGCGACATCGATTTCGACCATGTCTCCCTTTCCTTCGACGGCAACCAGGTCCTCAAAGACATCAATCTCCACATCCCGGCCGGCACCACCGTGGGCATCATGGGCCCCACCGGTTCTGGCAAATCGTCTCTGTTCAACCTGATCGACCGCTTTGTGGATCCTGATAAGGGTGAGGTCCGCGTCGACGGTATCAACGTAAAACAGTATGATCTGCAGCATCTTCGTCATAATGTAGGAATTGCCCTGCAGGACGTCTTTCTCTTCTCGGATACCGTTGAGTCAAACATAGCCTACGGCGTTCCGGACACCCCTATGAGCAATGTCTACAGCTCCGCCATTGACGCAGACGCCGACAGCTTTGTAAGAAAGCTTCCCGACCAATACGACACCATTGTCGGAGAAAGAGGCATGGGTCTGTCGGGCGGCCAGAAACAGCGTCTGTCCCTGGCAAGAGCCCTGGCCGTCAATGCCCCCATCCTGATCCTGGACGATACGACATCGGCAGTTGACCTGGAAACGGAAAAGTATATCCAGAGCCAGCTCAAACAACGGGAAAAGAAGGCAACGACATTGATCGTCGCCCAGCGTATCTCTTCTGTTAAAAACGCCGATATCATCCTGATCCTGAAAGACGGGCGCATCACCGAATCCGGCACCCATCAGGAGCTTTTGGAAAAGAAAGGGTATTACTATACCATCTACCGCATCCAGCAGGGTATCGCTACGGCGGAGGATATCGAAGAAGCCCGCCGCCAGGCAGGACAAACGGTCCAGGCGCGCAGTGCCCGCAGGGTCATGACAGGAGGTGAGCGCTGATGGCTCGCAACCGATTCGATGTCGATGAGGAACTGGTCGAAGAATTCGACTACCGCCAGCTGGTCCGCAGTCTGGATTATGTCAAAAAATATAAAGGTCTCTTTTTCGGCGCCTTTTCTTTTAGTATGATCTCCGTCATCCTGGGTCTTTTGATGCCTTTGTTCACCAAAGATGCCATCGATGTCATGATTCCGGCCAAGGATGTAAAATCCCTGATCTGGTGCGGTATCGCTGTTGTTGCCATCATCATCGCCCAGGCCGCCTGCAACCGTATGCGGTCCCGTTTCTCAGCTCTGGCCGGCCAGGCCATCATCCGGGATATCCGCCGCGATCTGTATGTTCACCTGCAGTACCTGCCCTTTGACTATTTCGATTCCCGCCCCCACGGCAAGATCCTGGTCCGGGTCATCAACTACGTCAACTCGGTTTCGGACTTTCTGACCAACGGCATCGTTAACATCCTGTTGCAGCTGATCAGCCTGGTCGTCATCGCCATTTTCATGCTCTTTGTCAATGCCAAACTGTCCCTGGTCGTCTTCGCCGGTCTGCCTATCTTTCTGATCTACATTTTGTCCATTAAAAAGAAGCAGCGTCTGGCCTGGCAGATCCAGGCCAACAAGCACTCCAATTTCACCGCTTACCTGGCTGAATCCATCAACGGAGAACATGTTTCGCAGAGTTTTGCCCGCGAGGATTACAACTGCAACATCAATACCCACCTGACCACCGAGGCAAGGGATTCCTACATGCACGCCATCATCCTCAATCACAGTGTATGGCCTCTGACCATGATCATTTCCCGTGCTGTCTTTTATTCCATCTATCTGATAGGCGTCGTCTATATGCGCAGTTCCATCAAAGTTGGTATGCTGGTCGCCATGACTTCCTATTCCAACAACTTCTGGAACCCCATGATCACCTTGTCCGATTACTATAACCAGATGATCAACACCGCCTCCTATCTGGAGCGTATCTTCGAACTGATGGATGCTCCCATCTCGGTCACCGATAAACCGAATGCCGAAGTACTTCCGCCTATCAAAGGGCAGGTCGATTTCGACCACGTTATTTTCGAGTATGAAAAAGATCATCCGATTCTGAAGGACGTCAGCTTCCATGTGGATCCCGGCACCAGTATCGCCCTGGTCGGGCCGACCGGAGCCGGTAAATCCACGATCATCAACCTGGTCTCCCGTTTCTATAACATCAAGAGCGGCCAGGTCCGCATCGACGGCCATGATATTGCCAACGTGACCCTGAGGTCTCTTCGGAGCCAGATGGGCATCATGCTGCAGGATACCTTTATCTTCTCCGGCACCATCATGGAAAACATCCGTTACGGCCGCCTGGACGCGACCGATGAAGAATGTATAGCCGCCGCCAAGCAGGTATATGCCGATGACTTCATCTCCAAGATGCCTAAAGGCTATTACACCGAGATCAACGAAAACGGCGACATGCTGTCCGCCGGCCAGCGGCAGCTGTTGTCCTTTGCCCGCACCCTTCTGTCCGACCCCAAGATCCTGATCCTTGACGAAGCTACCAGTTCCATCGATACCAATACCGAACTTCTGGTGCAGGAAGGCATCAAGAGCCTGCTGAAAAACCGAACTTCCTTCGTAGTAGCCCATCGCCTGTCCACTATCAAAGACTGCACGACCATAATGTACGTCAATGACGGTCAGATCATGGAGCGGGGAAACCACGAGGCCCTGATGGCCAAAAAGGGTCTCTATTACGAGCTGTACACAAGCCAGCTGTCCAACAATTAAAGTCAGCAGGTCTTTCGCCAAACAAAATATCCCGGTGCTCTGCCTTGATATGGCAAAGCACCGGGATCCTTTTTTAAAAGCGGATTCCCTTCCACATGATAAAGGCGTCCTCACAGGGATCGGTATAATAACCGGGACGGATGCCGGCCGACCGGAAGCCTTCCTTTTCATAGAGGGCTATGGCCGCCTGATTGGAGACCCTTACTTCCAAGGTCCAGGTGCTGATCCCTTTTTTTCTGCCTTCTTCAAAGGCAGCTTCCATCAGACGCCCGGCTATCCCCTGCCGGCGGAAATCCGGATGAGTCGCTATATTGTTGACCTGTCCTTCATCCAGGACCGCCCAGAAGCCCATATAGGCGGCCAGGCGGCTGCCGTAAAAAGCCCCGTACCAGGCGGACAGTTCATTCTTCATGTCCTCTTCGAACACTTTTTTTGACCAGGGATCGGTGAAACTGCTTTCTTCGATAGCCACCATCTGGTCCAGGTCCCGGTCTGTCAGCAGCCGGATGGAAAATCCCTCGTCTTGGCCGGGCAGGTTCATGATTTTTCTCCCGCCTTTTGGGCATCTTCCCGATCCGCCTGCTCCTTAGCCAGACGAGCTTCCCGCTCGCGGACTGCCTGAGGTTTTCTAAGGTAATTAATGGTCAGCTGATCGGTTTCGACCGCGCAGGAAGGGTCCTTTGCGACTTTTTCGGCGGCCAGGCTGCACAGGGAAGCAGCCGACAGATCTTTCAGATGGGCCAGAGCCAGATGATAGCGGCTGCCCAGTTCAGAAGCAAATAGATCATGATACAGGTCCGAGGCGTCCCCCATAAAAAGAAGGGGACCCTGAGTCTGTTTCAACTTTTCAGCCAACTCCAGCGGAGGGATGGTGTCCGGTTCGATGACCGTCCCGTCCTGATCATAGGCTGCGCAGTAGACCTGGTGGCGGCGGGCATCCATGGTCGCGACACGAATGATCCCTTCCTTCCAGGCACTGTTATAGGCCAGCGATTCCAGCGTGCATACCGGGATGATCCTGATCCCGGCGCCCAGACCCAGACCTTTGGCGGTAGCTGCCCCGATGCGAAGACCTGTAAAAGATCCCGGGCCGTTGGTCAAGGCGATGTAATCGACCTGATCAAGCTTTCTGCCGGATCCCTTCAGGACCCGGTCGATCATGGGCAGCAGGGTCTGTGAATGGGTCAGCCCGCTGTTGGCGGAAGAAGAAGCCAGGATGCGGCCGTCTTCATACACGGCTGCTCCCGCTACTTTGGCCGCCGCCTCAATTCCAAGAATCAGCATCTGTTTGTCCTCCGCTAATGGTGATCAGCCGGTAATCGACGCCCTTGCCCAGATCCTTTTCGATACGGATCCAGACGGCGTCTTTGGGCATGGCTTCTGCCACCTGGTCGGCCCACTCGATCAGCACGACCCCGTCCGACCCTATATAATCGTTCCAGCCGATCTCGTCCAGTTCGTCCTCGTCCTCCAGCCGGTAAATGTCAAAGTGGTAGAAAGGAAGGCGTCCCTTGTACTCATGGACAATGGTAAAGGTAGGACTTACCACATCGTCTGTAACGCCCAGCCCCCTTGCCATACCCTTGGCCAGGACCGTTTTACCGGTACCCAGGTCCCCTTCAAGGCAGAAGATCTGTCCCGGCCCGGCTTCTTTTCCTAATTTTTCTCCGACCGCGAACGTTTCTTCTTCGGAATGGGTCGGAAATTGTCTGAATTTATTCGGGTCCACTGCTTTTCTCCCTTTTCTCAAGGCTTTTTTACGCTTTCACGGTCCTATTCTACAATAAAAAAGGGCCTGAAAGGAAGGTGATATCGAAAGATGCCTGCCTTTTGGGCCCTGATTTTTACTGCTTGTTCTCGCTTTTTTTTGCACTCTTTACTTCGGGCTGTTCCAGCGCAGCCAGTTTCTGAAGCGCCCGGGCTTTGACGATGGGACGAGTGTGTTCTTTAACTACCAGAAGAGGCTCGCGGCCGATGAACCACTCTGACGCAAACTGCGACAGAAGAGTGATCACATAACGGTTGTCCGGCGTCCCTTTGGTAAAACTACAGATCAGATAATAAACTTTATTGGGCGAATAATAGAGCTCACTTTTCATCTGGACCTGGCTGGGGATCTGCGCGCAGGCTTTTGTCAGCTGTGAAAAACTTTCGAACTGAAAAATGATCCCGTCGCCGGCGCCTGCGAAAATGCCCTGCTCCCTCTTTTTAGGCTCTTCTTTTTCCTTTGCGTCCCCGGATGATCTATTTCCGTCCGCTTTGTTATGAGAAAAGTCCGACGCGTCCGCCTTGTCGCCTAAAGGAAGGTTGGTGCCGAACATACCGCCGACCTGAGAAGAGCCGACCACACGGGTGACCGTGATCGTCAGTGTCTTATCAGAAATGGGAATGGCCTCGATCATCATCGGTTTTTCTGTAAAATCGATGCCGAACTCATTGAATGCCTGCTTCAGCATATCGTCAAAGAGTGCTTTGGTTTTATCGGTCCCGTAAGCCAGTTCCGAAAATTTCAGGTTGCGCTGAGCAAGGTCTGCTTCTGTCAGCGTAAAACGCACCTGGTCCTGGTTGATCCGTTCTGCTTTCACCGTTTCTCACTCCTTTCTATGCCATATCTGCTTCCCGCCCTAAAAAACAGGGGAAAACAGATGAAAAACGCTGCCTCAAGGATACGTAACTTAAGGCAGCGCCGCTTTGATCTGTTATACGCGGTTTATGCTTCCGCTTCGTACTTATCCTGAAGATACTCATTAACCTGGTCGACGATGTCCTGAGGGTCGATGCCGTGCACGAAGCAGGCTGCCTCTACGGATTCCATCTGGGAAGCCGGGCAGAAAATGCAGCCCATACCGTTCTGGATCAGGATCGATGCGATATCATCGTCTACTTTTAAAACATCCGTGACCAGCATATCTTTGGTGATTTGTTTCGCTGCCATATCATTACCTCCATCTATATCGGGGAAAAAACAATATCCATCTTGTTGGAACATTATAACACGCATACAGATCCATGGCAAGTACAAAACCCTCAAAAATAGTGGGTTTTTCGAGGGCCTGTCCGGATAAATTCTTAACATACAAAATACAGTTTGTCTTGATTAACTCAATGCCTTCGTAGTATCATCGACTCGCAAATATAAAACACAGGAACTGGTAGGTTCTGCCGTATGGCACAGACATATGGCAGACCTGAATGTTTCACCGTGTAAAACACGTGTCACACAGGAGGTAATACCAATGGCTTATAGAATTGACAAAGATACCTGCATCGGCTGCGGCACCTGCGCAGATGGCTGCCCTGTTTCCGCAATTTCCCAAGGCGACGATGGCAAATATGTCATCGATGAGGATAGCTGCATCGAGTGCGGCGCTTGCGAGAGCGTTTGCCCGGTAGGCGCACCCAAACAGGCTGAATGATCTGACGTATGTACTGCTTGCAGTACGTACCCTGAAAAACAAAAGGATGCCCTCCACGTACCTTTCGGGTACACGGGGGGGCATCTTTTTTGTACATACCTTTTTACCTGCCTGATCAGTTGTCCGGGCCTTTTTTCAAATCATAATCGTCCAGAAAACTATGGACGATCCCATCCTGTTTATAGCCGATGACCGTGTCCAGTTTTACGTTCTCCACACTCTTAAAAATATGGCCTTCTACGTCCGGATTAGTTTTCTTTAATTCCTGTATCAGCTTTTTTACTTCGACCCGTTTGGAGTTGGTCTCATGATTGCCGCCGACACTGCAGGTGTCCGTAAATTTGCAGGCGCACTGCAGGAAACGCAGGTGATTGTAATCCCGCCAGCGTTTGATATCGTCCTCCCGGATCAGGTATAAGGGTCGGATCAGTTCCATCCCTTCGAAATTCTGGCTGTGCAGTTTGGGCATCATGGTCTGTATCTGAGCACCGTACAGCATACCCATCAGGATGGTCTCGATGACATCATCATAATGATGGCCGATCGCGATCTTGTTGCATCCCATCTCTTTGGCGTAGGCGTACAGATGGCCCCGCCTCATGCGGGCGCACAGATAACAGGGTGATTTTTCGATCGTGAAAACTGCGTCGAAAATGTCCGACTGGCGGATGGTAACGGGGATCTGCAGACGCCTTGCATTTTCTTCGATCAAGGCCCTGTTTTCAGGGGCGTAGCCGGGATCCATGACCAGATATTCGACGTCAAAAGGGATCTTGGTATAGCGGTGCAGCATCGAAAACATCTTGGCCATCAGCATGGAATCTTTTCCGCCGCTGATGCAGACCGCGATCTTATCGCCCGGCTGGATCAGCTGGTATTGCTTGATCGCTTTGCAGAAAGGACTCATCAGCTGAGAATGGAATTTTTTCTGGATGCTCTCTTCTACTTTTTGATTATAGGCTTTAAGCGCTTCCGGGCTGTTATCGATTTCTTCCTGCTGCAGCTGATATCTTCTCCAGGCATAGTAACCGCCTGTCAGGCTGTAAGCTTTATAGCCCATCTCTTCCAGTTTTTCAGCCAAAGGGATGCTGAGTTCTCCTCTTGCACAGACGATGACCAGATTGTCGGTCCTGGCAAATTTCTCTTCCCGGGCCCTGTCAAGTACCTCTTTCTCTGACAGGATATCCGCCCTCTCTATGGGAGAATGGGAGACATCATAGCCGCTGCGGGTATCGATCATACGCCAGACGCCGCCTCCTAAACGGCGGCTGACCAGCTCTTCCATGGTAATTTCCATTCCTGCTGTCCTTTGCTGTCAAGATAAAAAGCCGCTTCCCTTCCAACGGGAAGCGGCTTTGCTTAGTCAGTCGGATTTGTATAGCCCTGCCCTCCTACCAGACTGGAGAAGCGGGTATACATACCGTCGTATCGTAACTTGACGGTACCGGTCGGGCCGTTGCGCTGCTTGCCGATGATGATCTCGGCAACGTTACGGTCTTCCGTATCCTCATTATAGTATTCATCCCGGTAGATGAACATAACGACATCCGCGTCCTGCTCGATGGCACCGGATTCACGAAGATCGGACATCATAGGCCGTTTGTCGGACCGGGCTTCGACTCCACGGCTCAGCTGCGACAAGGCGATGACCGGAATGTTCAGTTCACGGGCCATCAGTTTCAGGCCTCGCGAAATTTCCGAGATCTCCTGCTGGCGGTTATCCTGGCTGCGGCCGGATCCGCTCATCAGTTGCAGATAATCGACCATGACCAGATCCAGTCCCTTCTCCAGCTGCAGCTTGCGGCACTTGCTCCTCATCTCCGACACGGTAATACCGGGCGTATCATCGATGTAGATCTTGGATTTGGACAAGGGATCCAGGGCTTCCACGATCTTGGTCCAGTCGTCATCTGTCATAGTGCCGGACCGCATATGTTCCATATCGACCCTTGCCTGAGAGGCCAGCAGTCGGTTGGCTACCTGGGACCCCGACATTTCGAGGCTGAAGACCGCGCAGGATTTGCCACTGTGCAAGGCGGCATTTTCGACAATGTTCAAACCGAAGGCAGATTTACCCATAGCGGGACGGGCCCCGATCAGGATCAGGTCCGAAGGATGCAGGCCTGCCAGTTTGGCGTCCAGATCCGGGTAGCCCGTGGGGATGCCGGCGATAGTGCCCCCGTTTTTGCAGACGGCTTCGATCTGGTCGAAAGCCTGCACCAAAAGGGCATTCAGATCGGCAAAGTCTTCCGATCCCCGGTTCTGCAGGATACCGAAAACTTCCTTTTCGACCTTGTCCGACAGATCCTCGATCGAAGTACTGGTGGAATAGGAATCGTTCAGGATGTTATTGGCCAGGTGGATAAAACGCCGATACAAAGACCTCTCCCGGACCGTCTGCACATATTCTTTGATATGCACGCTGGTGGGTACCCGGACCGAAATACCGGTCAGGTACTGGGACCCGCCTGCTTCCTCCAGTTTGCCTTCCTTTTCCAGTTCAGACAGGACCGTGACCAGATCGATGGACTGGTTCTTCCAGTGCAGGTTGAGCACCGCATCAAAAATGATCCGGTTGCGGGCATTGTAAAAGTCATCCGCCTTCAAATGTTCTGCCGCCCAGACAGCCGCTTCCTCGTCCAGCATGACCGAACCGATGACGGACTGCTCCGCCTCATCGCTGTGGGGCGGGATGCGGACAGTGCCCGGTGAATTTAGGGCATGCTCGCCAGGAGCATGCCCTACGTTTGTATCGATATTGCCGTTATCAGGCATCCGGAGCCACCTTCAGGGTGATCTCGGCAGAAGCCGCGCCGGACAGTCTGACCGTTACCTGATAATTGTCGACGTTCTTGATCTCATCCGGAAGAACGATCTTCTTTTTATCAACGTCGAAATTCAGCTGCTGCTTGATCGCATCCGCTACGGACTGAGCCGTAATAGTACCGAACAGACGGCCGTTGTCACCGGCTTTTGCCTTTACGGTCACGGTCTTGCCGCTAAGCTCGGCCGCTTTGGCGATCGCTTCCGCCTCTTCCTTCTTGCGGCGGGCTTCCTCAGCTGCTTTCTTTTCTTTCCACTCTTCCATTATCTTGGCAGTAGCCTCGACCCCCTTCTTTTTAGGGATCAGAAAGTTTCGTGCATAACCTGTCGATACTTCAACGACCTGGCCGGCTTTACCCAGCTTTGCAACATCTTCATTCAGCAGGATCTTCATGATTCGTATCTCCTTTCGGGTCATTTTTTTCTCTGTTCTCAGGGTAGACCTTGTCAATCGCCTCGATCAACTTACGGCGGGCTTCTTCCAGCGTTACGTTTTTAAGCTGCGCTCCGGCCATCGTCAGGTGGCCGCCTCCGCCAAGCTCTTCCATGATCAGCTGTACGTTAAACTCGCCCAGCGACCGGGCACTGATATTGATCTGCCCCTGATCGATCTCGGTCAGGACAAAGGACGCGGCGATCCCATGGATATCCAGCAGCTCGTCTGCCGCCTGAGCGGCAACAGTCGAAGCATTGGGAAGGGAACTTGCCCACGAAGCAATGGCCACCTTGTCCGAAAAGATCTCGGCACCGCCCACGATCCTGGCCTTTGCTTTATAGTCCTCCATATCGTTCTTGAACATCTTACGGACACGGACACTGTCCGCTCCCTTGCGGCGCAGATAGGCGGCTGCCTCAAAGGTACGGACGCCGGTCTTTACCGTAAAGTTCTTCGTATCCAGCGCAATGCCGGCAAACAAGCCGTCCGCGTCGATGGATGTCAGCTGGGGGTTCTCCAGTATATACTGCATCAGCTCGGTGACCATCTCACTGGCAGACGATGCAAAAGGCTCCACGTAGGAAATGGTAACTCCCTCGATACTGTCGGCGGCCGTACGGTGGTGGTCGATCACGACAATATCTTTAGCCTTTTCCAATAGGTCGGGAAACTGGACGATGACTTTACGGTTTACGTCAACCACGATCAGAAGGGTCTTATCGGAGCTGCTGACAAATTTCTCCGCCTTTTCCTGATCTAATAATACATCAGAATAGTCTTTTTCGCCAGATACCCGCCGGTATAAATAGTCGACCGCCGGATGCTTATCAGCACTCATGGCGATATGGACCGGTTTCTTCAGTTCATGCACGATCCGCCACATACCCAAAGCTGCTCCGAAGCAGTCCAGATCTGGGTTGGCATGTCCCATGACCAGGACCTGGTCCGCCGCTTCGATACGCTCTTTTAAAGCGTACGCAATCAAACGGGCCCTTACCCTGGTATTGTTTTCGACCGTCGTCGTCATGCCGCCGAAAAACTGCTGATCGTTTTTGCTGCGGATGACCGCCTGGTCGCCGCCGCGGCCCATAGCCAGGTCCACACCGCTCCGGGCGTATTTGCGGGCCGTTTCGATATCCGGGTCGATACCAACACCGATGGAAAGAGTCGTCTGATAACGGCTGCCGCTGTCCATCTTTTTGATCTTGTCCAGGATGGCAAACTTGCCTTCCGTCAAATTCTTCAGATACTTATGCGGAAAGATCACCAGAAAACGATCCCTTTCAAGCCGGGTCATTACTCCCTTGAGCTCCGTGGCCTGGTCGGATAAGAGCCGGTAAACGCCGGCTTCCAGAAGAGGCCTCTGATTCTCGCTGAGGGAATTCATGATCTGGTCGTAGTTATCTACATAAAAGAGTCCTACAACGCTCTGCTGATCCAGGTTTTCCTGTTCCAGGACCACTTCCCGGGTCACATTTTTAAGGCTCAGCGAATACAGCTGCGTATAGTCCGCGCTGTTTTCCATATCCTTGACTCCCCGCAGGCGGATCTGGTTCATCTCGGCCCGGAAATAGCTGTCGCCTCTTTGGATCTGTTTGATGATGGGATCCCATTCGGGCTTTTCTTTGCCCCAGTCGATCTTAAGATCAGCCAGGCTTTTTCCTGCTCCGTCGTCCTGGCCGGTCAGATGGCGGAAAGCATCGTTGCACCATACGATCCTGAGCTGGTCCGTCAGGATAGCATAAGGGTACTCCCACTGCTTCATATACTGCTGGTAATCGGAATCGATCTGGGCCCCTACCTCGATCACTTTGGACCGGAACCGCTTTACAGAGGTACGGTAGAGGATAATGACCAGGACGATGACCGCGGCCAGAGCGCTCGTATCGATCAGGTACCGGATATAAGGTTGCTGATCCGAAAACGCGTAATCAAGCCCTAAGGCCGCAGCTACGATGGCGACCAAAAGGACCAGCTGGACTGCCAGCTGGGTCAGACCCTTTTTTTCTTCATTCATGGCTGCTCCTTACCGGCGGATACGCTTCCGGATGTTTCCCCGGCCGGCATGGCAGCCGGCGCATTGGGATTGATCTCCTGCCCGTCCCGGATGATCCTCCTTACCCGTTTTTCAAGTTTTTCGCGGGGGATCATCACTTCTCGCATGCAGCCCAGGCATTTCATCCTGAAGTCGGCCCCTACCCGCTCGATCTGCCACTCCCGGCTGCCGCAGGGGTGCTGTTTTTTCAAACGGACAACATCGCCTACCCGAATATCCATGATGCCATCCTTTCTTTATACCAAAGTAACTCTTAGCAAAGATCACGGCTCTGTAAGACTGCGGCGTTCTGACGCGGCCTCTAAAAGAGCCCGGAACAGGTCCATTTGCACCGGATCCTGCATCATCCTTTCCGGATGCCACTGGACCCCGACATAAAAGGGAAGTTCCGGCTTTTCCAAGCCTTCGGGAGTCCCGTCCAGTCCGTGGGCCGTCACCTGATAGGGCATAGAAGAATCCTCCACGATGCACTGATGATGGAAAGAGTTGACCCAAACCTTTTCTCCCAGGATCGAAAACAGCTTTGATCCTTTTGCCGTGGTGACCTGATGGGTCGGATACCAGACCGGAGCTTTCTGCCCGTGCTGATCCCGGGTGCCAAGTTCATGATAGATATCCTGGTGCAGCTTTCCGCCGGCGGCCACCGCCATCAGCTGGATGCCGCGGCACAGCCCCAGACAGGGGACGCCCCGTTTGATGGCTTCTTTAGCAAGGGAGATCTCATAGACATCCCGGAAAGGATCGATCGGGCCATTGTCGACACTGACACGTTCCTCAAAAAAAGCAGGATCCACATCGCAGCCCCCTGTAAAAAGAAGGCCGTCGACACGGTCAAAGATCTCTTCCTTTACATCGACCGAGTCCAGCCAGGCCTTTCGGTCGCCGCTCCAGTTCTGAGGGATATCCAGAGGGTATTCGATGATCAGCGGTACCCCTCCCGCCTGCCAGACGGCCTGGATATATTCCTGCTTGATGTAGTAGCGGCCGTTGGATTCATCACGGTCGCCGGTCACGCCGATCACCGGTCTTTTCATTTTGACGCCTCCAGCATTTCTTTTTTGTTGCCCTTGAGGATGATCTGATGATAATCCAGAAAATCGTAGATAGACTCGTCAAAAACAGGGTCGAAGGTCCTGAGCTCATCCAGCGTCAGATCCTCGATCGCGCAATGTTTGTCCTCACAGGCAATCACGATACGGCCGACGATAGCATGGGCATCCCTGAAAGGTACTCCGTGATCGACCAGATAATCCGCAACTTCCGTTGCATTCAGAAAGCCGCTGCGGACGCTCTTTTCCATAACATCCTCGTTGACCTTCAAGGTGGAAACGACCCCCGTCATGATATCCAGGCAGGCCTTGACCGTATCCACCGCGTCAAAGAACTGTTCCTTATCTTCCTGCATATCCTTATCGTAGGCCAGAGGCAGGCCTTTCATAACGGTCAGAAGGCCGGTCAGGCTGCCGAAGACGCGGCCCGTTTTGCCCCGCACCAGTTCGCAGGCATCGGGATTTTTCTTCTGGGGCATGATGCTGGATCCGGTCGCGTAGGCATCATCGATATCCACGAACTTGAACTCCTGGCTGCTCCACAGGATCAGTTCTTCGCATAAACGCGACAAATGAACCATGATCAGCGACATATCGGACAAAAGCTCGATCAGGTAATCCCGGTCGGACACGGCGTCAATAAAATTTGCTGCCGGCCGGTCAAAGCCCAGGATCTGAGCAGTGCGGCTGCGGTCGATATCGTGGGTCGTGCCCGCCAGAGCCGCCGCCCCCAGGGGGCATTCGTTGAGCAGTTCTTTGGTGTTGGCCAGCCTTTTTTCGTCCCTGGTCAACATGCTCTCGTAGGCACCTGCCCAGTAAGGGAAGGTAATGACCTGAGCCCTCTGCAGATGGGTGTATCCCGGCATAAGGCAGGGATGCTGGCTCCCTGTCGTATGAAGAGCCTTTCTGAGCCCCTGAACTTTCTCGATCAGCTCATCCGCCTGACGGCGCGCGTACATGCGCATATCCAGGGCTACCTGATCGTTGCGGCTGCGGCCGGTGTGAAGCTTTTTGCCCACATCGCCGATGCGCCGGATCAGCTCGCCCTCCACGAAGGTATGGATATCCTCTGCGTCCTGACTTTTACCGGTCAGGGCAAGACGGCCTTCTTCCAGATCCGACAAGATCTGGCCCAGGGTCTTATAGATCAGGTCCGCGTCCTTCTTAGGGATGATGCCCTGCTCGCCCAGCATGGTCACATGGGCCATGGACCCGGTAATATCTTCCTTATATAATCGATCGTCAAAAGGGAAGCTGGAGTTGAAATCCTCCATCATCCGGTTTTCCTGTTCTCTGAAACGTCCGCCCCACAGCTTCATCATCCACCTAGTTACTTTCTTCGTGCAAAAAGCACGGTTTGTGCTTTAACACGACTTTGACCAATTCCGGCCGAATAAAAACCCTTGGACCTCCAAGACCTTCGCTGATGATTTCTGTCATATCGCCTGCCTGATGGCAGCCGTGTGTGTACTTGGGAAACCACCCCTGCCCCGGAGCGATCAGCCTTTGTCCGAAAGGCATCTTCATAAGGCCCCCGTGGGCATGTCCCGACAAGGTCAGATCCGCGCCCAGCTTTTCATATAAATGGATCAGTTCAGGCCGGTGGGCCAGCAGGACCATATAAGGCCTGTCCGGCTTTTCAAAAGATCGGTTCCCATCCAGATAAAGGCAATAGCTTTCATCATCTGCCGCCTTCCGGCATTTGGAAAAATATGCCTTAAGCTTCTTTTCGCGCAGCTTTTTGTCCTTTCGGGCACCCAGATGATAAAGGGTTTCCACCCCCGTTACCTTGATGCACTCGCCGTCCCTGACCAAAAAAAGCGACTGGTCAAGCAGTGTCACGATCCCATTCTGAGTAAGGTCGTCGATCACGTCCTGTTTATGCCTGAGTTTTGTCTCATGATTGCCCAGTATCCCTACGGTAGGCGCGACCTGTGCCAGCTCTTTCTCAAGGCTGGTAATAATGTCTCTATCCTTGCCCCGGTAGCGGTTGCGGATCCAGTCGCCTCCCGTCACGATCAGGTCCGGCTGCAGGGCTTCTGCCGCTTTGCCCAGTATCTGCCTTTCCTCGTGCCCGCGGTTGAAATCGTGAGCATGAAGATCCGACACGAAGACCAGGCTGAACCCGTCAAAAGCAGAGGGAATACGCGGACTTTCCACGGTATAGGTACTGGTCTTGATCCGGTCCATACCGGGAAGGTAGGCGAGGCTTTCAAGCAGACGGGATACGGCAATATTGATGTTTCTGCCTATGATCCGCCTTATTTTTCTGCTCATATCTGTCGTCTTTCTTGTCTTGTTCAAAGCTTTTTTACAGCCTTTCCCGACTGTTTAATTACAGTATTATAGACTGAGGGCTGAGTTTTTGTCAACGAAAGGCGCCTTCCGCCGGTCTGCGCACGGCTGCAAAGAAAATAAGGTGCCCGGGCAAAATCATACAGATTCTTATCAACTGTCTATCCCATCCGATACTACAGAGCGAAAAAGCTGTTAATAAAG
>Ga0256404_1002870_pt1 | contig 36655 bp, 25 predicted proteins | sample RumenRJG_01DNA_FD_185990 | JGI IMG/M metagenome (GOLD analysis project Ga0256404, IMG submission 185990) | Bovine rumen microbial communities from Lethbridge, Alberta, Canada - RJG_01 | ecosystem: Host-associated > Mammals > Digestive system > Stomach > Rumen | place: Canada: Alberta | collected... | reverse complement strand
TGATAATGCTTAGAAACCTGGATGAAGGCGGCGAGTTTGGGCGCGTCGGCTCCAACAGGTTAATGCTTAGAAAGGTAGACAGTCTCCTCCTCTGTGCCATCTGGACCATATATGATGACAAGATCCATTCCGGCACCATGTCGCGAAAGATATTCATTTCGGTAATGGACCTAAACTTCACTCTGGAGAAATTCGGAGTAAAGGATATCATCGATAAAACAACCATGAGCGAGAGCCTCAAGCTGTTTAAGAAATACAATCTCCTTGATGTGGTGGGAAAAGTCGGAGACCCGGACTGCCGTATCGCACTGTTCCCGTCACTTCTGTATTGCATGAACGATGACGAGTTTGAGACATTTTTGAAGAATGCAACAGACAGAATGCTTCAAAGGAAATCGGGATTCAACAGTGAAGACGAAGAAGACGAAACAGATGATATGGTCTAGTGGTTCCGGTTTTTTTGAAATTTTCAAACCTGATATAAGATGATGCTATACAAGGTTGCAGCAGGTTTTGAGAAACACGATAAGACTTTTCAGACCTTAGCGGATCAAATAGTTGACGGACTGATGTTCACAAGAGGGAGTCAATTATATCTGCATCTGTAGGTCGGAAATTAACAGCAAAAATAATGCATCTATTAGGAGACATTGTGATGGAAGAACAGACAACATTAAACAGAAAAACCGCCTCCAGGCTTTTACTTATAAACTGGTCAAGATTTCAGAGGGAGATTATCAGACTTGAGGGCTCAACGCTCATTACCGGTATCAATGGTTCCGGCAAATCCACCATACTGGATGCCATGACATTCCTCTTAACCGGCAATACCAAGTTCAATACTGCAGCAAAGGATCGTGACAGAAGCGTCCTTGCCTATGTTCGCGGTGATACCAGGAGCAATGGGGACAGCCGGTATCTTCGTGGAAAAGATAAAGCAGTTATAAGCTACATCGTTATGGAGTTCTGGTCACCTGTGGACGAACAGTATCAGCTTTGCGGGGTGGTCATGGAATCTCCCAACTGCACAGAATGTAAGATGCAGAACTGGTTTGTAATAAGAGATGCCCGTCTTGAAGACGCAAATTTCTGTGAAATCAAAGACGGAAATCTTTATGTAACACCGAAAAATGAACTTCACGTCCATGGAAAGCTCATAAAGGCCTCCGAGTTTAAAAGAAAAGAAGAAGGAACAAGCCAATTGCTCCGTACTCTGGGACTCCGCTCCGATGTACATACCTACAGGCAGAAGATTCTGAAAATGATGGCATTTAACCCGGAGAATAACATTGACAAGTTCATCCAGGACTGCGTTTTCGACGCCGGAAACATTCAGTCACTTGCAAATCTCAAGGAGCAGAGACAGAAATTCGAAGAGATAAAAGCACTTTATGAGCGTTTGAGCCAGGGAAAAAAGAAGCTGGAAGAGCTTGAGCAGGTTGTAAGGGAGTATGAAGAGAAGCTTCGGAGGTACAATGTCCGCAGGATGATGTTCAGATACCAGGATATTGTGGCCATAAGTGAGCAGCAGGAGGAAAGTATCCGGAGAGCTGAGTTTTTGAGGAAGCAGCTGAAGGATCTGGAAGCCAAGTATGAAATCGCACTCCGTGATTACAATGCTGCCAACGAGCGTCTCACCATCTGCAGAAGTAATCAGGACTTCCAGAACATGCAGTCACAGCTAAGCGGACTGGAGCACCAGATTGAGAACATGAGCCGTGATCTCACTGATCTAGAAAAGGATATAGCAACTCTCACTAAACTTGAGGAGCAGATCGTGGCACTTCTTAACTGGGCATTGCCGGAGCTTAATGAGGAAGACAGAAGGGTGGGAACAGCATTTTCCGACCCCGAGATTGCAGCGGACCGGAAGCTTTCTGCTTTTTTCTCGCTGAAAACACAGCTTAATGCAGAAAAAGAAAAGATTTCAGAGGACCTTGTTCATGTCGGAGACGCGGTCAAAGCATTACAGGACGAGAAGATAGAACTTGCGAAAACCATTCGTCAGCTCGAAAACAATGTGATGACTTATCCAAAGGAAGCGGAGGCCGCCAAAGCAGAAATCAAGAAAGCATTTGCAGAAGACGGAATCGACACAGATGTCCGTTTCCTTGCCGAGCTTGTATCCGAAGTCAAGGAGCCCAAATGGCGGAGAGCCATTGAAACCTTCCTTGGCAGAAAACGTTTTTTCATCATAGTGGACGGGAAATACTGTCACCGCGCCATGGAGGTTCTCCACAGTTCCAGAAACTACTCCGCCACAGTTGTGATCACTGACAAGCTTCCGGATACGGAGGCGCAGGAGGGCTCCGCCGCCGGCATTCTTACTGTGCCTAATGTTTACGCCAGAAGGTATGTGAACTACCTTTTGAACGGAATACACCTCTGCAAAGACCTTGAGGAGCTTCATAATTTCCCCAAAGGCGGTCTCATGGAGGACGGCGGACTTGCAAAAAGCTATGCATTTTCCAACATGGACATCCGGAAAACAAAGATATATTTCGGCCAGGACGCCATAAAACTGCAGCTGAAGGAAGCGAAGAAACAGGAGGAACAGCTCCGGGAAGAGCTTGCGCATAAGGAAGAGGAACTCAAAGTCCTGAGGGAGCATAAAGACGAACTGGAAAAGCTTGACCTCAACGAAGACCATTATAAGATGAATGCACCTTTGCTCCATGCCGAACAGTCCGTGAAAAAGCGTGAGCTTGAAAAGGCTCTCAGCGATCTTAAGAACAATCCTGACTTCGTAGCGATCCTTCAGGAGCAGGAGGCCGCTCAGGCTGCGGTAAAGACAGCAGACAGCATCAGACAAAAGGCGGAGCAGGACATCATTGTCAATAAAAATGAAACTGCACACGAGGAAAAGAACCAGTTCGAGCTTTCAGGCAAGCTGAAGGTGGCTGAAAACCAGTATCTTGAGCTGGAGCGTGAACATTTCGAGCTGAAAAAGGAAATGCTGTCCGAGTATGAAAAGCTCAGGGAGAGAAACGGCCGCTCCATCGTGGTGACTGAAAAGCGCCTTAACGAGCTCAGGAACGAAGTTGAGAACAACCTGGTCAAAAATATGGAGGACATCCAGATATCCTATTGCCGTATCGCTGGTGGAGACATGAACCGTAGAGGCCCGGCATTCATAGTTTACTATCGCGGACTTTATCAGGATCTTGCCAATGTTGAGATCGAACGTGCATCGGAAAGCCTTCACGAACAGGCAGGCAAACTGGAAAGTGCCTTCATGAATGACTTTGTGGCGGAGATTCGCGAAAAAATTGCCGCGGCAAGAGAAGAAATGGACAACATTAACCGGGAACTCAGGAAGATCCCCTTCGGAAATGATACTTATAAGTTCCTTATGAAGGAAAAACCCGACAGACAGGTGTTCTTCCGAATCTCCGATAAGCTCAATGCCTACATGGATAATCCTGAGGTTTACATGAACTCTCTCCGTAACGATGAGGAGATGGAACGTGACATTAAAGAGTTTATGGATCTGATCCTTGACAGTGAAGATGAGTCTGAGTACACGGATTACAGAAATTACTTCACCTACGATATGGAGATAACCAGCCGTCAGGGCAAGGAGGAAATGCAGGCAGAACTGTCAAAGAAGCAGGGTTCCGCCAGCAACGGAGAAAAGCAGACACCCTACTTTATCATTCTGGCAGCTTCACTTCTCCAGTGTTATCCCAAGGACAAATGCTGTATGCGCCTCGGATTCATCGATGAGGCGTTCTCGGCATTATCAAAGGAACGAATCGAGAAAATGGTGCAGTATTTCGAGGAAAACAACTTCCAGATAATTTACGCAGCACCGCCTGAGAAGATCGCAAGCATTGGATCATACATTCATTCCACAGTGAGTCTGGTGGAGTCGGGACGATATACACATGTTGTTGAAGGGCTTGTGAAGGTGTCGTGATGCAGAAAAAAGAATTAACGAAGTATCAGAGGAAGGTGCTGAGCCTTCTTCTGAACAAATATGAAAGAAGTAAAACCTATTCCGGGGAAAATAAAGTCAATCAGTCCTTTTCTATCCGCCCGGATGCTGTCTTTCGCGAGTACTACAGTGACTTTGCAGACCCGGGGGAACTACGGAATTTTCACCAGGAAATGGAAGAGCTGGAACATTTTCCGGGGGCAGGTGAGGTGCATCTTGTTTCCCTCACATGGAAGACTGGAGAGATACAGTCCATCAAAGCCAATGTCGAATCGATGCCTCTTTACTACAGTGTCCTCGGGAGTGAAAGCAAAGATCAGCTCAGGGAGGCGGAAAAGGAATTCTACAGAGGCTGGCTCGGCGCACACCCGATAATTGATATCTTCGTGACTGAGCAGCTGGAACGCCTGGAATCCGGGAAAAAGGCATCTCTGGACGGGCACAGCTCCATTGACCGGGAGACAGCGGACAAAGTACTTAAGCTGGTAGAAGCTTTAATAACAAATGAAAAGGATATCCTGGAGCGGGAGCTTTCCATCATGGTGCTTTCTGACAGCAAGACATTTGAAAAGCAATACCGCACTCGTGTGTGCAGGTTTTTGACCCGATATGACAAAAGATGGGAGAATGAAACCTGGGATGAGATAGAGGACGAACGTGAGAAACAGCAGATAATCCTTGAAGAATATCAGGTTTTTGCAAATCCCTCCTATGTTTATCTGAAGGGCGATGGAGATCTGTGGTTTGAAGGTTCCGGAGAAAAGATGCATCTAAGCTGTGAGCATCCTCAGGGGCTTTCGGAAACTCTGCGATTTGAAGGATACGGCGAGAAACTACATTTGAGTTGTGAGCATCCTCTGGCTATTTCATCGGAAACCCTGCGAAAACTTAAAAAGATCCATATCTATGGGGGCAAGATCATAACTGTTGAGAATCTTACATCATTTAACAGACTTCCGGCAGGAAACGACAGATTCTATATTTATCTCAGCGGATATCATAATACGGTGAAGCAGAAGCTTTTACAGAAGATATACCATGATCAGGAAACTGTAAAGCAACCGGAGAAAAAATATGCGGAACGAGAAATAGGTAAGCAACCGGAGAAAAAATATGCGGAATCAGAAATGGGGAAGCAACCGGAGAAAATATATGCAGAACCAGAAACGGGGAAGCAACCGGAGAAAATATATGCAGAACCAGAAACGGGAAAGCAACCGCAGAAAATATATCCGGATCACGAATGCGAGAAACAGTGGCTCCACTTTGGCGACATCGATCCCGACGGTTTTTACATTCTTGATAGCCTGCGAAGAGGAACCGGCATAGACATTAGCCCGCTTTGGATGGGAATTGAAGAACTAAAAACCTATGCGGATTACGGAAAGCCCCTTGAAGAAAACGACAGAATCAAGGCGAAAAACCTCCTGAGAAGCGGCAAATACACAGATGTTATAAGCTATATGTTGGAAAACAACCTGAAACTGGAGCAGGAGATCATCAGCTGGATGAGACGGGAACCGCATTGATGCAGTTTCGAATGTAATACATTTTATTGCCTCCAAATATATTAATCACATTTTATGAGCCAGTTTCAGGCAACTTTGCACATTTCATGAGCCAGTTCCAACCTGTGCCACATATTTCATGAGCCACATTTGCGCCATTACCCAGTTTAATCTTATTGGTGTCAAAAAAACAATGCAAATGAACGAATATATGACAAAAATACGGAGAAATATAGAAAGTTTTTAAAAAATAGATTTCATCACCGGTTTAGTTGTATGACCACTATAAACTGATTAACTAACAGTAATCCGCGTTTGACCGCAAAGCCAAAAATGTCTTGGTTGAGTCAGTCATCGGGAAACACTTGCATGACCGCAAAATCAATAATATTTCTAATGAGTCAATCATATCAAGGTGGATGCATGACTTCATCGCAAGGTATATTCAATTTGAGTCAAGAAGCTAGAGCTTGGAAAATGACTCATGTCGGATGGTTCTGGATTTGAAGTCAATGGTTTAATCAGTATGTGGTGGAGCAATAATATTTAAGATAAAAACTTTTGATTAACTTTTATTAAAGATCATTGACCGAAAACCCCGTAAGTGTTACGGTTGTGCGATGTAAAATCATAGTCTTATTAATATTAAGAAGAATGTTTAAGAATATTAGCAATAAGGTGATTGATTAATACTCTCGATTTTTGAGGAAATAAAATGGAATATTTAGACTACGCACAGCATTACTTTGACAAGGACATGGCCATATCCTTCTTTCTGGTATCCCTGGCCGGACTTGTTATAGTGATGGGAATAATATTTATGACGGCCAGAATATGGCAGGAAATAGACCCGGAGGAGATACCGGAAGAAGATCAGGAAGAATTAGATGACCCTGATGAAATTTCTGAAGGAAATCTTCGACGGGTTTCACGCCATGTATCTGAAAGAAATACAATTGGTGATGATTTGGAATCAGATGAGGATGACATTTATGATGACTCAGATGATTTCTATGACGAGGATGATTCTGAGGTAAAAACTAATCGCAGAAACCTTGCCTGCATAAACCGAAGCATCTCCAGTGTTTCCGAATCTGATATTGGTATGGAAGATGGCGAAGAAAGACATAGAGAAACCATCGGAAGAAGAGTTGGAAGAACTAATGAAAGAATTCGGGATTTAAACATTGACGAAAGTCAGAGTTCGAATAGAGGCCGAAGCGAAAGAGACGGTGTGAGCTCAGGTAGGAACGGTGATACGGAGATTTCTCAAAGAGCAAGCACAAACCGAAGCGGAAGTAGAGTTATCGCCCCTGAAAGCCGGAACATCAGCCGGAGCGCCGGCAGAAGTCGGAGCCGAAACATTAGCCGCAACCGTGGCAGGAACCAACGCCGCAGACTTGCCGGCCGCAGAACCCCGGACTTCAGGTACCGCCGTCCGCTGGAATTCATAGAATCCTTCTACGAACTTGTATTCGCCAGCACCTCGATCCTGCTGCTCCTGTCCCTGTACTACATCATCGGCGACCGCATAAATGTGGACAGCATTAACGCCATGTGGAATGACTACAAGGACTGGCTGCTCCTCCTTTTCCTGATTCTGTCAATGCTTCTGAACCGAATCCTCGACCGGATCCTGGTGCCCATGCGCCATATCGATGCGAAGCAGAGAGCCTCCATGAGACTCGTAAGCTCCATCTACGTGGTGTTTATCCTTCTATATATAAGGTTCATTTACGAAAGCTACAATTACGAAAGCCTCATCATATACTTCGTAATGCTGGTGGTTGGTCGTCTTTTCTACTTTGACGTCACCTGGGAAGGCTTCAAAAGCGACATCACAGGTATTGTAAAAAACTTCCCCTTCGTTATACTTATGGGAGCGTATACAGCCGGAGTTACATGGTACGGATTCCATTCAGGCTTTTTGTTGAAAGCCAATGGTGTTCTGGTCAGCACCCTCATTGCCCATCTGTTCATGGATGTGTGTATCGTGCTTTTTGATAAATCAAGGCTCTGGAAGCTGTTTCTTCGATAAGTATAGAACATAAAATTTGTCTGAATGGATTAACCCTCGCTTTTTTAATGTTCTTGGCAAATGATTCAATAATACAAGAAAGTCGATTAGATCGGCATCTGTACGTCAAAAAATATAATTAAAAATCGTTAATATAAGAGTAAGGGAAACGATTATGGAATTGACTTTAACTACCTATCTGATTTGCTGCCCGCTTCTATTTATTGCGGGATTTGTGGATTCCATCGGTGGAGGCGGCGGACTTATATCCCTCCCGGCCTACCTTTTGGCGGGACTTCCGGCACACATGGCCATAGCCACCAACAAGCTGTCCAGCACCTGCGGAACCACAGTCGCCACCGTAAGATTCATAAAGCAGGGGCTTATCAATTGGAAAATCGCAGTGCCATCCATCGTGGCAGCCATTATTGGCTCCTCCATGGGAGCGAGACTCAGCCTCCACATACCTGAGAAAGTGCTTGTGACAGTGCTAATGTTTGTGCTGCCGGTGACAGCATTCATTGTTATCAACAAAAAGCTCTTCAAGGACAATGGAGACACCGAAGCTGTTCCTGACAAACGAACCATAATCACCGCCGTTGCAGCAGCCCTTATTATCGGCTTCTATGACGGACTCTACGGCCCTGGAACCGGAACCTTCCTCATCATTGCATTCACGGTATTTGCTAAACTCGGCGTAAAGAGCGCTAACGGCCAGACCAAAGCCATTAACCTCACTACCAACATTACTTCCCTCATAATCTTTATAATGAGCGGAAACACCCTCTTCGCCCTCGGTATCCCCTGTGCCCTTTGCAACATGCTGGGCAACTACATCGGCGCCGGCCTCATGATGAAAAATGGAATCAGACTCGTCCGTCCCTCCATCATGATCGTACTGATGCTGCTTGCTGTGAAAATCGGCGTAGAGCATATTGTATGATGCAAATCCAACTAGAAATTCATCAGAAAAAATTCTATAAATTTTAAATTTCAAAAAGGAACTCAAATTATTTGAGTTCCTTTTTGAATTATTGCAATAAATTTGAGTTGTTATTTGAGTTAATGGCTAGAAACTCAAATTATTTTGACATAACTCAAATTTAATATTAAAATAAATAAAAAAGAAAGGAGAAACTAAAATGACAACTGAAGAATTAATTGAAAAATTGGAGTTAATTCAGAAATTAAAATGTGAAACACCAACATTAGAAATAAAAAGTGCAGAACAAGGATGCCCCAAACATTTATATGACACGTTGTCTAGTTTTTCCAATCAAGATGATGGTGGAATAATAGTATTTGGTGTGGATGAAACTCAAAATTTTAAGGAAGTAGGCGTTTATGATCCACATGATATACAGAAGAAGATAAATGAGCAGTGCTTACAGATGGAACCGGTTATAAGGCCTTTATTAACAGTGGCCGAAAAAGATGGGAAATATTTCGTCTCAGCTGAGATACCTGGAGCTGATATCGCAGTAAGACCTGTTTTTTACCAAGGTAGAGGTCGACTCAAAGGGTCTTATGTACGTGTTGGGGATAGCGATGAACCAATGACTGAATACGAAGTCTATAGCTATGAAGCATATAGAAAGAAATATCAAGATGATATCAGGGGAATCGAGAGAGCATCTATGGCTTCATTAGATCAAGAAGCGCTTTCTAAGTATATTGAGCTTTTAAAAATGGGAAAGCCACGTCTGGCAGCTATACCAAATAGTGAGATTTATGAATTGATGAGTATAAAACGGGATAATGAAGTTACACTTAGTTCTGTGATGAATTTTAGTCCATATCCACAAATATATTTTCCTCAATTGTGCATAATAGCTACAGTTGTTCCGGGGACTGAGATGGGTGTAATAAGCGGACAGGGAGAGAGGTTTTTAGATAATCAGCGAATAGAAGGAAATATTCCGGAAATGTTAGATGGCGCAATGCAGTTTGTTATAAGGAATATGCGTTCAAGAACTATAATTGATTCAAAAACAGGTAAGCGGGAAGATCGTACAGATTATCCTATAGTGGCAGTCAGAGAAGCTATACTTAATGCGTTGGTTCATCGTGATTACAGCATCCATACTGAAGGAATGCCAATTCAGATAATAATGTTTGAGGATAGAATGGAGATCAGAAATCCCGGTGGTTTATACGGAAGAATCAGAATAGATCAATTGGGTAAAGTTCAACCGGATACTCGCAATCCTGTAATAGCATCTGAACTTGAAGTATTAAAGATTACCGAGAATAGATATTCTGGAATACCAACAATTCGTAGGACAATGCAGGAATATGGTCTACCTGATCCTTGTTTTTTAGATGAAAGAGGCAATTTTATCGTTAAACTATATAAGAGTGACGGAAAAGCACAGGTAAATCATAGTGAGGATTTTGATAGTAATGAATTGGTTCTGTTTTGTAAGACACCAAGAACCAGGAAAGAAATCAGTGATTTTTTAGGATTGAATTCAGTTACATATGCTATTCAGGCACATGTGATGCCTTTAGTGGAACAAGGAATAATAAAAATGAGTATTCCTGATAAACCGAGGAGTACAAAGCAGTTGTTTTATAGCTGATATTTCTGTATTTATTTTAATGTTGCGCCACAGAGGCCCCATATCTTAAAATGGAATGAATGAATTACATCGGAAAATAGCTGCCCAACCCGCAGCAGAATGGAGAACTAAATGAGGATAAAACTAGCGAAGTACATATCTGAAACACTTGTAAAAAACGGTATCACCCAGAACTTCTCTGTCACAGGCGGCGGCGCCATGCACCTTAATGATGCCTTCGGACACCAGAAAGGCATGCACACACTTTATCAGCATCATGAGCAGGCCTGTGCCATGGCAGCGGAAGCCTATGCCCGTATATACAACCGCCCGGCACTTCTCTGCGTGACCTCAGGCCCCGGCGGCACCAATGCCATCACCGGCGTTCTGGGCGCATGGCTCGACTCCATCCCCATGATCGTGGTTTCCGGCCAGGTTCGCTATGACAATACCGCCCGCTGGGCACATGAACAGAACGGTACCCGCCTGAGAGCCATGGGTGATCAGGAATTTGAGATCACCAAGTCCATCACCTGCATGACAAAGTATGCCGAGATGCTTAGTGACCCCATGAGAGTCCGCTACGCAGTAGAAAAATGCATCTATCTCTCACAGACAGGCCGTCCCGGACCGGTATGGCTGGACATCCCTGTTGACGTTCAGGGCACCTTCATCGAGACAGATGACCTGGTAGGTTTCGATCCCGAGGATTACGAAGCAGGCGGCGACGGATGGCGTAAATCCGAAATTCTGGATAAAGAGACAACACTTTCTCAAAGTAAAGTACAGGATGATGAAGCGGTACTTGACAATAACCCTCACCTCCGTTTCGAGGACGGCAACACCCGAGACCGCGAGAAGCCGGTACCTTCACTTGACCCGACGATCCCGAAGAAGATCATCGAGAAGGTAGCAGCATCAAAGCGCCCTATCTTCTATACAGGAAACGGAATCCGCATCGCGGGAGCAGAAACCCTCTTCCTTGAGGTTGCTCACAGACTCAATATTCCTGTTGTAGTCGGCTGGAATGCCCCCGACATCATCCCCACAGAGGATCCGCTTTACGTTGGACGCCCCGGTGGACGAGGTGACCGCCCCGGAAACATTGCAGTACAGAATTCTGACCTGATTCTCAGCATTGGCTCCCGCCTCAACATCCGTCAGGTAGGCTACAACTTCACGACCTGGGCAAGAGAAGCCTACGTAATCGTAAATGACATCGACGCAGATGAGCTCAGAAAACCATCAGTTCACTGCGACCTCCCCGTTCATGCAGACGCAAGAGCACTCCTCAAGGCGCTCCTTCATGAGCTGGACAAGATGGGCATCACCAGAGACAACCCGCTGTTTAAGGGCGGCGAAGGCATGAACCGCGAGGATGCCGCAAGCATTTGCCACACAGAAAAAGCAAAGGAAGTTGTTAGCGGTGCTTCCTCCAACCTCACCTGGCTCGAGACCTGCGCCTTCTATAGAGAAAACTATCCCACCGTCCTCCAGGAGCACTTCACACCGAACAGCGAAGACCCCGCAAAGCAGGACGACCCCGAGAACCGTGCCAATGTTTACGCCGTTGTGGACATCATTTCCCGAATGGCAGAGCCCGGTCAGGTAACGGTGGTTGGCAACGGCTCCCCCTGCGTAGCCGGCGGCCAGGCCTATATCATTAAGAACGGAACCCGCTTCATCTCCCAGGATGGCGTTGCATCCATGGGCTACGGCCTCCCGGCAGCCATCGGCGCAGCCGTAGCGGTACATTCCGTTAATGCTTCCGGCGACCCATCCTACCATGAAACCGTGGACGAGCGTCTTCAGGCAGAAATACGCGACCCGTACTGGACCGGAAAAGAAGAAACCTACCCGCCATACGAGAAGCATGACATCATCCTTCTCACCGGCGACGGCTCCATCCAGATGAACCTTCAGGAGCTTCAGACCATAATTAGCCACAAGCTTCCTATAAAGATATTCCTCATCAACAACGGCGGCTACCACTCCATCAGACAGACCCAGTCGAACCTGTTCAAAGGAGAGCCCCTTGTAGGAATCGGCGTTGACTCCGGAGTCGAAGGCATTAACGACCTCAGCTTCCCGGATATGGAAAAGCTGGCCCATGCCTACGGCTACCCCTTCATGAGGGTATGGCACAACCAGGATCTTGAAGCCGCAGTGCAGAAAACCTTCGACACAGAAGGTCCGGTAATCTGCGAGATCATGGTAACCATGTCCCAGCAATTCCTTCCGAAGTCCGCCGCGAAGAAACTCCCCGACGGCACCATCGTCAGCCCGCCACTGGAAGACATGGACCCCTACCTTTCCGACGACGAAATGAACAAGGTAATGCTTGTTAAAAGAGTAAATTAATGATACCGTTTTATCCACCGGGGACGGTTCTCGCCGGCGAGAACCGTCCCCGGTGGAATTGTGAAAAAAGGTGTTAGTCGCCAAATTGGTTGGTCTTGGTATAATACACGCAGAAGAATGATAGAAGGTAGTCTGCGTGTCAAAATGAGTCGATATTCGAAGGGAATGACACGCAAAAGAATAGATAGAAGGTAGTCTGCGTGTCAAAATGAGTCAATTTTCGAAAGAAATAACACGCAGAAGAGCGACAGAAGACCAGGTGCATGCAAAAATCTATTTTACCAACCAATATTCAAACTAACATCATGAATAAAGGAAACAAATATGAATATAATATTACTATCCGGCGGCAGCGGAAAGCGCCTCTGGCCCCTTTCAAACGACATCCGCTCCAAACAGTTTATAAAGATTTTTAAAAAAGCAGACGGCGAGTACGCCTCCATGGTCCAGCGCATCTATGACCAGATCAAAACCGTAGACCCGGATGCAAAAGTGACCATCGCTACCAGCAAATCCCAGGTATCCTCCATCCATAACCAGCTGGGCTACGACGTAGGCATCAGTGTGGAACCCTGCAGGAGAGATACATTTGCAGCCATCGCTCTGGCCACCGCCTACCTTCACGACGAAAAGCAAGTGCCGGAAAACGAGGCAGTAGTAGTGTGCCCCGTTGACCCCTACGTTGACTTCTCATACTTCGAGTGCGTGAACAAGCTCTACGAAAAGGCAGAAAAAGGCGACAAGAACCTGGTCCTCATGGGCATTCAGCCCACCTACCCCAGCGATAAGTACGGCTACATTAAGCCCATAAAAGACGAGGAGGGTAATGCTGCCTACGCCTTCACCGAAAAGCCCACCGAGGAAAAGGCGAAGGAATACATCGAGGCCGGCGCCCTTTGGAACGGCGGTGTTTTTGCCTACAAGCTTTCCTACGTTCTCGACAAGGCGAAGGAGCTCCTGGGCACCTCGGATTACGCCGAGCTCTTCTCGGATTATGAGAACCTTAAGAAGATTTCATTCGACTACGCAGTCGTTGAGAACGAAAAGAGCATTGAGGTTGTGCGCTACGAAGGCGAGTGGAAGGACGTGGGAACCTGGAACACTCTCACCGAAGTTATGGACGAAAGCATTATCGGAAACGGCCGGGTGAATGACAAGTGTGCCAATGTTCACATCATTAACGAACTTGGCATCCCGATACTTGGCATGGGCCTCAAGGATATGGTGATTTCCGCAAGCCCGGAGGGCATCCTTGTGTCCGACAAGGAGCAGAGCGCTCAGATTAAGCCATACGTGGACGCCATTGACCAGCAGATCATGTTTGCCGACAAGTCCTGGGGAACCTACAGAATCCTTGACGTGGAGGAAAATTCTCTGACCATCAAGGCGACCCTCAAGCCAGGTCATAGGATGAATTATCATTCCCACGAGCACCGCGACGAGATCTGGAACGTCATTCAGGGCACCGGCAAGACCATAGTTGACGGCATGGAGCAGCCTATCAAGCCCGGCGACGTGGTGACCATGGCAGCAGGGACAAAGCACACCGTCATCGCCGGCGACGAAGGACTGCAGCTCATCGAAGTGCAGCTCGGCAAGGACATCAATGTCGGCGACAAGAAGAAATATGAACTGTAATGGGATATTGGCATTCATCTATGTTTGTGCTGAGGCACTAAACGTTGGAAATCGGTGGCATGAGGACAATTATGAAAGAAAAAACACCATTTGTTTTGAAGCCGGCGGCACAGGATTACCTATGGGGCGGCACAAAACTAAATGACGATTTCAATCTAAATATAGACATTAACCCCTTTGCGGAGGCCTGGGTCTGCTCCACGCACCCGGACGGTCCCTCAACACTTGAGGACGGCAGACCACTGACGGAAATCCTCCGGGAGCATCCGGAATATCTCGGCACCCACCCCCTGGAAACCATGGGCGGCAAGCCCGAGCTTCCTATCCTTATAAAGCTCATAGACGCGAAACAGGACCTGTCCGTGCAGGTTCATCCGGACGATGAGTATGCATTTGCCAATGAAAACGGCTCGTTAGGTAAGACCGAAATGTGGTATGTTCTCGACGCAAAGCCCGGGGCAAAGCTTGTTTACGGCTTCAGCCATGACGTTACGGAGGCCCAGGTCAGAAGAGGCATCGAAACCGGCAAGATAGAAAAGCACCTTAACCATGTGGAGATCTTCAAGAACGATCTCTTCTATATAGAAGCCGGTACCGTTCATGCCATCGGCGCCGGGGCCCTGATAGCGGAGATTCAGGAAAGCAGCAATCTGACCTACAGATTTTACGACTACAATCGCGTGGACAAGGACGGAAAAAAGCGACCTCTCCACATTGACAAGGCTCTGAAGGTTGCGAACCTTAAGGCGAGCTCCAAGCCGCGCCAGCCCATGAGAGTACTGAAATACGAGAACGGCCGCGCCAGCGAGCTCCTCACCCGCTGCAAATACTTCCAGGTAGAGCGCTGGCTTCTCAACACCGAAGGCCGCCAGATGCCCGGATTCCGCACCGAAGAGAACAGCTTCCACGCCCTTATCGTCATCGACGGCTGCGGCGTCCTCTACGGAGATGACTTCAGCCTGAACTTTTTCAAAGGCGACTGCATCTTCATCCCCGCTTCAAGCGAAAACATGAAGCTCCACGGCAAAGCCCAGATACTGAATGTAAGTTGTTGATTTTGTAATTTTTACTTGTCAAACTCGTATAAATGATTATTATTAAGTTCATATGAGCGATTTAAATCCGCGAATAAAGAGGGGATATGACGGATATTGGATTTTGGAGAGGTCCTGTGTGGAAATCCGGCATAGGCATTAGCTTCTCGCTTTGCGAAAAATAAGGGGCTAATGTTTAAAAGAGGGGAGTAGCGAATGAGAGTACTCATTACCGGCGTTACCAGTTTTCTGGGCGTTTACACAGCAAAACAGCTTTTGAGCGAAGGTTACGAGGTGATAGGAGCAGTCAGACCTGACAGCAAAAATCAGGATGTACTTGAGGAAAGAGGCATCACCGAAGAACCAAAGTATCAGACAGTTTACATGGATTTTGACCAGCTTCCGGAAGCGGAGCTCGGGGAAGAGCATTTTGAAGAGTTCCTTGAAAGAAACGAAAACGATGAGCCCATCATCGATGCCTGGGTACACTTCGCCTGGGACGGAATCGGATCCGCAGGAAGAGAAAACACAGATATTCAGATACAGAACATTGAAAATGCCAAGAAAGCATACATTATGGCAAAGGTTCTGGGAGCGCAGAAGTTCATCTTCGCGGGATCCCAGGCAGAGTACGGCGACGGCAACCACCGCTCACCGAGACCCATAAGCCCTTACGGAAAGGCAAAACGCGCCTTCGGACGCTGGGCAACAGAGCAGAGCCTCCTTTCCCAGATGTATGATGAGAGGCCAATGCAGTTCCTTCACACACGCATTTTCAGCGTTTACGGTGACGGAGACCACAAGACAAGCCTTGTAAACACAGTACTTAAAGGCTCCCTCAAGGGAACACCAGTGGTGCTCGGACCCTGTGCACAGAGATGGAATTACCTTGAAGTAAGAGACTGTGCAAGAGCCATAAGCATTCTCCTACAGTCGGATGAGACCCGCACAGACGTTTATGATATTGCAGGCAGCGATTCCAGAATGCTCAAGAAATTCGTACAGGAAATGAATGAGATTGCCGGCGGCGGAGCAGAGCTCGAGTTCGGAACCCGCAGCAACAATGCTGAAGGCGCCGCAAACATGTCTCCCGAGATCCTGAAGCTTCAGCGCCTCGGCTTCCACCAGGAAATATCTTTTGAAGCAGGCATCGGAGAGCTCGTAAAGAAAAAGAGGATGGAACTCGAAGCCGGTTGAAGGGAAGAAGGAGTAGTTGACGACTCCTTATGATATTTGATTAAAAAAATACCAAGTAAAGGCGATATCACACCTTCACTTGGTATTTTTTTACGTTTTATTTTGTTACTTATGCAACTTTTGAATAATCGATAACGGAGACATCTTGCAAAACGGTTTTAGCCGCTGCCACAATTTTTTCCAACTGATCGGCTACCTCATCCGTAAATGTGATTTCACCGCATTTTTGACATTCCAAACAAGGAACATTACGTATAACAATAATGCAGCCTTTGTATTCCACTGTGAAAGTGGTCGTAGTCTTGATTTTGTCGTCTCCAAAACAAGCGTTACACATTATTTGGTCTCCTTTCTTGTTTTAAAATCTTTTTCCCAATGGTCCTCGTCAGGTTTATAAGCAGATATGATGATTATTCTATGCCCGTTGTACCCAACAACTACATGAATCGCACCACTTTCGGCAATATCAACCCATAAAATCAAGCAAGATGGATAGGAAGTCTCAGAGGTATTGTCTGCATCCAACGGATAATCTTCAATAATCTCGCCATGCATTATACAATTTGATATATCTTTTCTAGTGATCTCTCTTTCTGCCATCCTTTTCAGACAATGTGCTTTATATTCTATTGGAACTCCGGATAAAAAAGCGTTTCTAATTTCTTCGATTTTCAAGTTTAAATCCTTCCTCTAATGGTTATATAGAAATTATATCACACAATTATAAATAGATGTGTTGTCATTGTTCTTATTATTTGTGATGGATATTTCTAGACTGTATAAGTTTTCTTTGAAAATCTTTCAAGACAAGATGTTTAATTGGTTTGCCAATGAGAATATTTTGAGAGAGAAGATAAGACTAGATGTGTTATAATCGTACCACATCAGTGTTTTATATGGAGATTTGAAATGAAAATGAAATGCTTGGCCTGCGGGCACGAAATAAAGAAACTTATGACCTTCAAATATATGCCGGCATCTGCTCAGGACATCCCGGCAAAAGAAGAGCTTGATTCTGACCACCCCATCACGTTGGAGCTTTGCCAGTGCACTGAATGCGGCTTGGTTCAGTTTGACTGTGATCCTGTATCATATTACAAAGACGTTATCCGTGCCGGTGGTGGAACCAGCACCATGACAAAGCTTCGTCACGAAGAGTATGCAAGACTTCTTGAACATATGAGAGAGAATGGTGTCAAGGGCAGAAATATCGTGGAGGTAGGCTGCGGAAGAGGTGAGTTCCTTCGTATGTGGCAGAACCTGTCAGAAGATGAAGCAGGCGCAGAGGCTCTGGAAAAAGATATTGAGAAGGATCCGCTGTCAGGTCAGCAAAAAGCATTGCCACTGAAGCTCACCGGAATCGAGCACAAAAGGGAACTGGTGGAAGAAGCCAATGCTCATGCTGAAGACTACTACGATGCACGAAATTTGAATTTTTGCACAAAAGTAGAGTGCTTTCCTAAAGTGAAGTGTTTGCACGAAAGTGGTCACTTTCAAAAAGTAAACTATCACGTCTACGAGGGCTTTGCCGAAGGGGACTACACTTACCCCGACGGTCCCTTTGATGCTTTCGTACAGTTTAACTTCCTGGAGCACCAGCCATACCCTAAGGATATGCTTCAAAACATCTGGCATAACTTAAAGCCAAAGGCCCTGGGTCTCGTGACGGTTCCGAGCTTCGAGTATATCCTGAAGTATAACGGCTACTACGAGCTGCTCCACGACCACATTGCAAACTATACCGAGTTTACGTTGCAGAAGCTTTTCCAGGACAACGGCTTCGAGGTTTTGGACATGCGCCTTGTAAACCGCGATACCATCGAGATCATCGTGAAAAAAGCAGATCCCGATGACCTGACAAATCTTCGCTACAACGGACAGCTCATAGATGTTTCTTCCTTAAAAGATAGCTATGACCGTTTGAATGAAGAGGTTAATTCACACCTGACTCAACTTTCAGCCGAAAACAAAACCATGGCCATCTGGGGAGCAAGCCACCAGGGATTCACATTGGCAGCCACCACAAAGCTTGGCGGAAAAGTAAAATACATCATAGATTCCGCTAAATTCAAACAGGGAAAATATGCTCCGGCATCTCACATCCCCATCGTCTCCCCTGACCATTTCGAAACAGACCCGGTAGACGAGATCCTGATCGTCGCCCCCGGCTACACCGACGAAATCGCCGGAATCATCCGCGAGCGATATGGTGCAGACGTTAGAATTTTGGTTCTGAAAACCGATAAGATAGACGAATACAGGTAATAGCTTATTTCACCACATGGAGGCAAAATGAAAGCCCTGGTCCTGAAAGAAAAAGGAAAAATAGAATATATTGATAAGTCTGAACCGACACTTGAGGCCCCTCATGGCGCGCTTCTGGAGCCGGTGCTGGTATCCCCTTGCACCTCCGACATCCACACTATCTGGCAGGGCAGCCCCAAGCGCCCCGACCTGACTCTCGGGCACGAAGTGATCGCAAAAGTAAAGGCCATCGGCCCCGAAGTCAAAGACTTCAAGCCAGGCGACATGGTAGCCGTCTCAGCCATAACCCCGGACTGGAGTCAGCCCGACGTAGACATTAACTACGCCCACGCAGGCCAGAACTTCAGCGCCCACATGATAGGAAAATCCATCGACGGCGCTTTCCAGAACACCTTTTATCTGCCCTTCGCAGACAAAAACCTTGCCCACATCCCGGAAGGAATGAGCCTTGAAGACGCCCTCATGTGCGTTGACGTGGTTCAGACCGGCTTCACCGCTGTGGAAGAGGCAGCAGTATCTGAAGGCGACACAGTTGTAGTCATGGGCATCGGCGCCATCGGACTGGCAGCAATCATGGGAAGCAGGCTTGCCGGCGCAAAAAAGATATACGCCGTAGGTTCCCGCCCGGACAATGTCAGGATCGCTGAGGCTATGAGCGATGACAGCTGCAGGGTGGAAGTGCTCAATTACAAGACATTAACCTGCCCTCTTCCGGAAGGTATGCATCCTCTTGCGAATTCCACAGGCTCCCCAGTGGTTAACTACGTACTCCAAGAGACAGCCACCAAAGGCGCTGATAAAGTCCTCATTTGCGGCGGCGACGATTACAGCCTGCCTCAGGCTATCGACATGGTGAAATACGGAACCGGCGTCGTTTCCAATGTCATGTACTTCGGCGCAGACACTGAAGTTCAGGACGAAGAATGTCGCAACCTCACAGAAATAAACGACCGAATTAAAGAAAACTGCTCCGTAACCCTGCAGCAGCCATGCAGCGGAACTTCTAAAGCCACCCCAGGACACCACCTCAACACCACCATCGACTCCCTTCAAATCCCGAAATTCTCCATGGGCCGCGGAATGGCAGGAAAAACCCTGAAGTTCAGCCTCAGTAAAGGCGGACGGGAGAACCTTGAAAGAGTCATTGGCCTCATAAAAGAGCATGACCTCCACCCCGGTGTGTTCATAACCGAAAGATATGAAGGCCTCGACAAAGTGGAACAGGCCATCTACGACATGAAGGACAGAAAAGCCATAAAAATAGCTGTTGAATTCTGATCATTGTGACAAAGAATTAAGCCAACACCCTTTTATTAAGAGCCAAATCGCTGTTCAGCTTGCTAAACACGGCCCCTAAGTGTACAATCGACGCTGTGTTTAACAGAATGAATTCGCCTTCCGTAGGTGATACATTCTAAACCGAGTACATTTAAGTTGCTGATAGTCAGCCAACTTCGCATTATTTATTGGAGGAAAATCAGAAATCCGATAAATCAATGTGAGCATAGTCAGTCAGCCCCGCATTACTAATCAGAGGAAAACAAATTTGAAAACCATCAGCATAGTAGTACCCTGCTACAACGAAGAAGAAAACGTAGAGCCCCTTTACGAGGCCATTAAAGCCATATTTGCGGAAAAGCTCAGCGACTACAGATATGAGCTCATATACATAGACAACGACTCAAAGGACCAAACCCGCGAAAAGGTGAGAGACCTTTGCGCCGCCGACAAAGACGTGAAGGCCATCTTCAATGCCAAAAACTTCGGCCAGTTCAACAGCCCCTACTACGGCATGCTCCAGTCAACCGGTGACGCAACCATGCTCATGGCGGCGGATTTCCAGGATCCGGTGGAGATGATCCCCGAGTTCGTGAAAGCCTGGGAAGAAGGCTACAAAATCGCCATCGGTGTAAAGACCCAGTCCCAGGAGAACCCGCTCATGTACTGGATCAGAGGCATCTACTACAAGACCATCAAGAAAATGTCTTCCGTAGACCAGATTGCCCAGTTCACCGGCTTCGGACTCTATGACAAGGCATTCATCAACGTCATGCGAAACCTGAACGACCCCACCCCGTTCCTGAGAGGCATCGTGGCCGAGCTCGGTTTCCGCCGCAAGGAAATCCCTTACACCCAGCCCAGACGCAGAGCCGGAATCACCCACAACAACTGGTATTCCCTCTATGACGCCGCCATGCTCAGCTTCACCAGCTACACCAAAGTCGGCCTCAGAGTTGCGGTATTCTTCGGCGGCGTGTGCAGCGCCATCAGCATGGCCATCGCCATCATTTACCTGGTGATGAAGCTCATCTGGTGGGACCGTTTCCCTGCCGGCATGGCGCCAATGCTTATCGGCATGCTCTTTCTCGGCTCAATCCAGATCTTTTTCATCGGACTCCTGGGCGAGTACATCCTCTCCATCAATCAGAGAGTAATGAAGAGACCTCTGGTAGTAGAGGAAGAAAGACTCAACTTTGGGGATGCGCCGATTTACCGGGGCGTTAAGGATATGGAAAAGACTAACAAAACCCCGGATGTTAAATCTGAATAACCATAGGTTTAAATATAAATAATCGGCAGGCATATGTTTAGTCAAAACACGCATTCAAATCATGTGAGAGAAGAATGAGTGAAATACATGCATTCAAACGTGAACGAAACAGAGGTCTGCCCGGAGAATGATATATGATGCGTTATAAAGTAGATGTTGCCATAGCAAGAGAAGGCAAGATCACATTTCTTGGCTGGGCCTTCGGAAGTGATCCCGAGGCACCGGTAGAATTTGACGTGCTGGACGGTGCGGGAAATTCCGTGCCCGGCACCATCGTCGAGTCCGTGAGACGAGACGAAGTGGTGGAAGCCTTCTTTAAAGATTACGAAAAGCAGCACGGGCCCATCAAGCGGGAGCTGGGCTATGACATTAACACCCCCTATCAGAAGGGGGAAGTCAGATATCTGGTCATCAAAGCCGACGGAAAAACCAAAAAGATCAAGTTCGATGACAAGATCCTGGAAGCCTTTAACTCAGTAGCTCACAAAAAAAGAGAGAAACTTCTGGCGCTGTTTCATTGGGAGACAGTGGAAGTGGCGTGGGATTACTTCAAGGAGCACGGCTTCAGAGCCCTCTACCAGAAAACCATCCATCGCCTGAAGGGCATTCAGGAGGATTACGATTACAACGAGTGGTACAAAAAGCAGAAGGTGACAGAGGCGGAGCTTCATGAGCAGAGAAACACAACTCTCCCGGTGCAGCCGAAGTTCTCCATCGTGATCCCGGTTTACGAGACCCCGGAAAAGTTCCTTAGGAAAATGCTTAAGTCCATCCAGGACCAGACCTACGGAAACTTCGAAGTCTGCGTTGCGGATGCAACACCTTACGACAAGTACGACCACTCCCAGGCAAACGGAAAGCTTCCAAAAGAAGTTTTGGAGGAGTTCCACAAGGCGGACTCCCGATTCAGATACGAGATCCTCGAAAAGAACCTGGGAATTTCCGACAATACTAACGCCGCCATAGAAATGGCCACCGGCGACTACATTGTCCTCGCAGACCATGACGATGAGCTGGAGCTCAATGCGCTTTTTGAGTGCGCAAAGGCTATAAATGAGCATCCGAAGGTGGATGTGATCTACTCCGACGAAGACAAGATCGACTTCGAGGACACCTACTATTTCGAGCCACACTTCAAGACGGACTACAACCCGGATCTGCTTAGAGCCGTAAACTATGTATGCCATCTTTTGGTGCTGAAAAGAGAACTCCTGGATGCAATCGCCGAGACTGACGAAGCCGGCCACAAAATATATGAAAGAAAAGCCTATGACGGCGCCCAGGACCATGACCTTATACTGAGGGCAACGGAAAAGGCTCAGGAGAGGGAAAGAGAAGAGATCGGCGGCGACCTCGGGAACTTAAGTGATGCGGACAAAAAGCTGCTTAAGGAAGGACGATTCACCAGCTCGAGAATCTACCATATACAGAAGGCGCTTTATCATTGGCGCTCCCATCAGGCTTCAACCGCCCAGCACCCGGAGGCAAAGCTTTATGCCTTCGATGCAGGTGCAAGAGCAGTTTACGATCACTGCAAGAGACTGGGACTGCCTGTGAAAAAGGTGGAAAAGGGCATTACCTACGGTTTCTACCATACAATTTATGAAAACGAAAAGCCGTTGATCTCAGTGGTTATCCCCAACAAGGATCACACTGCGGATTTAGATAAGGCTATTCAGTCGTTGGCAGGAAGTAATTACAAAAACCTCGAATTCATCGTGGTTGAGAACAACTCTGACCAGGAAGAAACCTGGAAGTACTATGCCGAGATACAGAAACAGTATCCGGTAGAGGGATATAAAGAGAAAACTGCGGAAGAAATAAAGAATGAAGGGCAGACGGAGATATCGGATGCTTCTTCTGAAAGTACAGGTAAAGCCAAATCAGACGGAATTGCAGTCCGCGTCGTCAAGTGGAAAGGACCATTCAACTACTCCGCCATCAACAACTTCGGCGTGAAGTTTACTAGCGGAAAGTACATCCTGTTCCTCAACAACGATATCGAACTCATCGATCCCGATTCCATCGATGAAATGATCGGCTACGTTCAGAGAGAAGACGTGGGAATCTGCGGAGCCAGACTCCTTTATCCGGACGAAGACATCCAGCATGCCGGCGTCATCATGGGAATGGGCGGCATTGCCGGTGCAGCTTTTGTAAGAACCCACGACGCAGAGCTTTCCTATATGCATAGAGCAAAGTGCGTTCAGGACTATTCCTGCGTAACTGCAGCTTGTCTTCTCACAAAACGTGACCTATTTGACCAGGTAGGTGGCTACACCGAAGAACTTGCAGTGGCCTTCAACGACGTAGACTTCTGCATGAAGGTCCGTGCCCTCGGAAAACTTGTGGTCTATAATCCCTACGCAAAGTTCTACCACTACGAGTCAAAATCCCGTGGAATGGAAGACACTCCGGAAAAAGTGCAGCGCTTCAACTCGGAGATAGTAAAATTCGCAAAACGCTGGCCCGAGTGCCTCCGCTACGGTGACCCTTACTATAACCCGGCGCTTACATTTATGAAGTCGAACTTCACATTGAAGAATTTAGAGAAGGAGACAGTCGGCGAGCCGTTTAAGATGGACATATTAGACGGAATAGTTTAGTTATTTAGCTTTTGTGATAATTAAGGGATATTAGGAGCCGAAGGACATTAGATGAGATGCCCTTCGGTATTCCACGGTTTCCTTGACAAAAGCTTCCGCTCCAATCTACTTTCAGAACACATTTAACAAAAGCTAAAGGGAACGGGGTGCAGTTCATTATAGGCTGCCCCGTTCCCTTGATGTCATTTTGCTAATAATTTAAATTTTTTCTATTAGTGCTGAAACCTGTTCATATGCATCTCTTCTGATAAGCTCTATTTCCTCTTCATCCGCCAAATCCATGAAATCAGATACGTCTTTAGGCCCGGCATGTTTTTCTGATGCAAATTTGTCCGAAAGCTTTTCTTTCATGTCAATTAGAATCTGTTTATTCCTTACAGCCCTGAACTCTTCTGCTTCATCATGTATCATTTACATATTTCCTTACTAAGTATTTCTTCCGCCATTTCTTCTCCCCGGCCTTTTAAACTCATGCAATCAAGGAATATCTGTACCGGAGATGCAACCAAGTTATTCTTGATAATTCGTGATTTTACTCCTACACATGAGTCATACTTTATTATTAAAATTACGTTAGCGCCTGAATCAACCCTTTTCAGACCCAAGTATTCAACGATCTTGTCTAAATCATTTGCATCTATAAGCGCGTGTATTTTCTGATATCTCACGACGGGCTGGTATCGTACTCCTCCCGAAAAACCTGTCAATATACACTTTATCCCGGTCTCTTTAGTCATTTTTGCAATCTTTGCTTCAATATCCGTGATACTGGATAAAGAATAACATTGTACTTTTTCCTCTGTATAATCCGAGTATACTCTTGCCCAATCTCTCATGATCGACTTAGGATCGGTAACAGAAATGCCATCCTTGCTTTGCTCTATATATGTCTGATTCAACAAGAACTCTTTTACCTTTGAAACCTGACCTATACTGCATCCGGCGGCACTTGCCAGATCCTGCAATTTCCACCTCCGGCGTGTATCTTCAAGAATAGTTCGAAGTATAACAGAAGAAACAACCGAGGATCTTTCATATATTGACTTTATGGATCTCTTAGGCATGATTTCGTTTTTATTTCCTTTTATCTCTACGAATAGTGTTTTATATGCAATATAACAATTTCCGGCCAGATCTAAAAAACCATAACCGGCTCTTTTACATAATTCCGCAGTTTGCTCAGTGATGTATGGAGCCAATATCACGCAATACAGATCCGAAACCATTTCAGAAATAACAGTTTTGATCTGCTTTGGATAACCATCTCTCGAAATAGCAAGCTGAAAGCTTGTTTCATCATTACTGGAAAGTCTTAATGTAGCCACATTATTGGCATCCACTGTACAGCTTTCTATAATAGGCAGGTTATTTGCGAATGTTTTAAACATATCTATCGAAAGTGATTGTTTCATCTTTAAACCCTCTTTCACTATATTGGTGAAATTAATTATATCAATGAAACTCTATAGCTACAATACATATTTCACATTTAATACGATTTTCACCAAATTAGTGAAAACTACATTAAGTGTGAAATACCGAGTGTTTTCAAGGGATTATCTCGGTAAAAACGATTTATTGCTAATTTATCTCAGATATTTATTTACCAGATCAGTTACAATCTTTGAGTTTAAAACGTCTTTTTCGGTCTCGAAAGTAAGAATCAGCCTTCTCACCATTCCCCTCTCGACATTATAAGAAAAAAATAAACTCATTTTTATGGAATTTTTCAAATTCGGGAGTATACTTCCATTATGATTAAAGACAACCAACAATTCCTAAACAATTTCCATGTCGTCCTTGACGCGTTGATCGTAGCAGGCTCCTACGCGCTGGCATGGTTCCTGGTGATAGCATCACCCATATTCCCTGCGGGACACGGAGTACTCCCGCCGCAGGTCTATTTTAGTGCGCTGATCCCGGTGGTACCGGGCTACCTCTTTTTGTACTGGATGTTCCACCTCTACGAGCCGAAACGAACCAGAACCAAAAGAAGAGAATTCATAAACATATTTGAGGCCAATGTCGTCGGTCTGATGATCTTCGCCTCAATCCTCTTCGCCTTCAGGCGGTCAGGATACTTCGCAAATTTCTCCACCAGGATGATCACAGCCTTTTGCGTGATTGACATCATCGCCACCACAGTGGAAAGATTCGGCATCAGATTCATCCTTACGAGACTCCGCCGCAAAGGCTTTAACCAGAAACACATCATGCTGGTAGGCTTCTCTGACGTATCAGACAAATTCATCGACGCCTGCCACAGAAACCCCGACTGGGGCTACAAAATCTTCGGAATCGTAGATGACATCACAGAATCCGGCACCTCTTATAAAGGAGTAAAGATCGTCGGCAGGATCTCGGAACTGGAGAAAATCCTCTCCACAAACACAATCGACGAAATCGCCATCACCCTTCCCCTGGCAGCCTATGAAAAGCTGGGCAGCATCGTGGCGGTATGCGAGAAATCCGGCGTACACACAAAGTTCATCCCGGATTATAACAATGTCATCCCTTCCCGCCCTGTCACAGAAGACATGGACGGACTCCCCGTCATAAACATCAGAAATGTTCCCCTTACGGACCCCGTAAAGGCAGCAGCCAAGAGAATCATAGATATCATCGGAGCTCTGGTCGGCATAGTACTCTTCAGCCCGGTAATGCTGGTGGTGTCCATCATTATCAAACTTACATCCCCTGGGCCTATCATCTTCAAACAGGAAAGAGTTGGACTCCACAACAAGCCCTTCATGATGTACAAATTCCGCTCCATGGTAGAGCAGAAGCCTGAAGATGAGCAAAAAGGCTGGACCACTCCGGGAGACCCAAGAGTCACAAAGATCGGAAAATTCATCCGAAAGACCTCCATCGACGAGTTCCCGCAGTTCTTCAATGTCCTCTTCGGCAGCATGTCACTGGTGGGACCGAGACCGGAGCGCACCCAGTTCGTTGAAATGTTTAAGGAAGAAATCCCCCGCTACATGATCAAGCACCAGGTCCGTCCCGGCATGACCGGCTGGGCACAGATCAACGGTCTGAGAGGCGACACCTCCATCCACGAGAGAATCAGATTCGACATCTGGTATATCGAGAACTGGACCATGGAATTGGACATAAAGATACTTTTCCTCACAATATTCAAGGGATTTGTTAACAAAAATGCCTATTGAAAAAAGATTCGGTAAAGATTAGGATTCATTAGAAAAACACACGGAAACAATTGATACCCCCAAGTGTTTTAAGGCAAAATATAAGAATAGATTTGCCGAAACGACATATATGTGGTAAAATCCCTAGGTTTTATTAGATACAAAACCAAAGGTTTCACTTATACTTCTAAAGTATATTAATGAGGATATAGCAAATGGCACTTGATAACGGCAAGGACACCAGACGACCACACTCCCTGGAAGGGGCAGAAAGTCATCAGAGTGAACTTGAAGACAAGATAGTTAATGACAAAGCCATGGGCGACAAGCTCATGTCGAAGGCGACAGACAGCGCAAGAACTGTCTCCCATTCACATACAGTAAGAGACTCACGACTCCCTGAAGATGCAGCGGAGAGAGTATCTGAAATAAAAAGATCCGCAACCCTCAGCAGCAAAGCTCCGGAACCTAGAAAAACCGAGAGACCCAGAAGAACTGTTCCGGGGGATCCTTTAAGGATGGAGAACCGTCCCCAGGTAAAGACCCTTAACGACACCACAGAAGTGGAAAGGGACCTTGAGTTTGAGCGCCGGATGCGTGAAAAGAAAAAGAAAGCCTTCCGCACCAGGATTATCCTTATGGTGGCTGTGGAGGTTATCACCCTCGTATGTATCTTCGGCTTCGGCTCAGTGTACAGGTACATGCACATGACCCAGGACGTAACCTTCGATAAATCAAAGGTAGAAAACAACAACATTGACATCACACAGAAGCAGAAGATGTCCGGCTACTGGACAGTTGCGGTATTCGGCGTAGACTCCCGAGACGGCGGAGTGGGCAGCGGTGCCAATGCTGACGTCCAGATCATCTGCAACGTAGATATGGCTACCGGCGACATTAAGCTGGTTTCTGTATACAGAGATACATATCTTAAGACCGGAAAGAGCAACAGCCGTTACGCAAAGATCAACGAGGCTTACGCCATCGGCGGACCTGAGCAGGCAGTATCTGCTCTTAACTCAAACCTTGACCTCAACATCGAGAACTACGTAACCTTCAACTGGAAAGCAGTTGCGGATGCAGTAGAGATGCTGGGCGGCGTAGACATTGACATCACGGACAAAGAGTTCTATTACATGAATGCCTACATCCATGAGACCTCAGTCAAGGCAGGCATCAACCCTCAGAACCCGGCGGCCAACTATATCAAGAGTGCGGGACCTCAGCACCTTAACGGAGTTCAGGCAGTTGCCTATGCGAGACTCCGTTACATGGACAGCGACTTCGAGAGAACCAAGCGTCAGAGAGAGGTTATCTCCCAGTGCCTCGACCATGCGAAGAAGGCAGACCTGGCAACACTTACCTCGGTTATCGACGTAGTGCTCCCGCAGGTAGCATTCAACATCGATACCGCAGACATTATCGAACTTGCAAAGGGTATCTCAAGATATAACATCAAGGAATCCACAGGCTTCCCTAAGGACCTGAAGGATCAGATGATGGGCAAGAAGGGTGACTGCGTTATCCCTGTGACACTTGCTTCCAATGTTAAGTGGCTTCACAGCGTGCTCTTCGACGATGAAGACTACAAGGTGTCAAACGCTGTAGAGAGTTACTCACAGAAGATCTCCGACGATTCAGGCTACTATGCAAGCCATAGGGACGAAGAGACCAAGTCGAGCAGCAAGAAGCAAAGTACAACTGAGGCAGAGACTGACGAAGACGAGGACGAGACAAACGAGAGCGGAGAGAAGACCGAAAAGAAGAAGTCCGCAAAGGAAACTGACGCTGACGGCTATGTGATCAAGGCTACGGACGAAGATGGAAACTACATCTACGAAACCGACCCTGAAGGCAACAAGGTTAAATCCGTAAAGGAAACCAAGTCCAAGACAGATGAAACTGAAGAAGGCGAAGAGACCGACGAAAACGAGACAGAAGAGACCGACGAGGACGGAAACGTTATAGAGCCTACAGCTCCCGGTTCCGGAGACGATACAGAAGAAACCACCAAGTCAAAGAGCAGCAAGGAAACTACCGAGGCTGACAACGAAGATGACGTGGATGACGGTCCCGGATCAGAAACATCTGAGACAAAGGCTTCCAATAAAAAGGAAACCACATCATCATCAGACATTATCGAGCCCGGTCTTATAGACGCTGACGAAGATGACTCAGGAGCAGGCCCAAGCGGCGGCAGCTCATCAAGCTCCGGTTCTTCCGCAGACTCAGGCGGACCCGGATCCATCGATTCACTGGATGACCTGGAAGGCCCCGGAGGTTCGAGCTCAAATGGTAGCGCAGGTCCCGGAGGAGCTATATCCGACGGACCGATGTAAAGAAATAAGAATCAGAAAACAAAAAACTCGGCAACGCCGAGTTTTTTGTTGTGATGGACCAAGGGGACGGGGTTCGTGGTCCATTTCTAAAATGGACCACGAACCCCGTCCCCCGGGTCCATCGGCTAAATGTTACAAGAGTGAAGCACGGAGCGAAAGATGCAGGTCTTTTGCTCCGTGCTTTCTTGTTGCAGGTGATAACCTGTGTTATCATGAAATGGAATTCAGTATAATACAAGGAGAGATATAAGATGAAGCACTTTAATACAACAGCAGTTTGTATACCGTCGAAACATTATATGGTTGATCTCTCCGAAAGAATAAAAGAGATTGAGAAGCTCGTAGATGATGGGAAGTATTTTGCCATTAATCGGGCAAGACAGTATGGAAAGACGACTACATTAACTGCACTTACCAAGGTGTTGAAGGATCAGTATGTGGTCATCAGTACAAGCTTTGAAGGAATTGGAGATGCAGGCTTCGAAGATGAGCCCTCTTTTGTAAAAGAGTTTTGCAGATTGCTTAGACGGGAATTCCGAAGAGAACCCCGGGTTCCCGAAGATGTGAAGAGTGAAGTTGATTCGTTGTTCAAAAGTACAAATGAAAAGACAAAGCTGGGAGATCTTTTCGATATACTTTTGGAATGGTGTGATCACACAGAAGTTCCCATTGTCTTAGTGATCGATGAGGTGGATACTGCGACAAATAATCTGGTGTTTCTGGATTTTCTCGCACAACTCAGGGATAATTATATAAACAGAGATACTAAAGGAATTAGTGTTTTCCAGTCGGTTATCCTTGCCGGTGTAACTGATGTCAAACATCTGAAGAGCAGGATCCGATCAGAGGAAGACAGTAAAGAAAACAGCCCCTGGAATATTGCTGCGGATTTCACCATAGATATGAGTCTCTCTGAAGATGGTATCAAAGGAATGCTTGCTGAATACGAGGCGGATCATCATACCGGTATGGATACGAAAGCGATCGCCAGGTCGATCCGTGAATACACGAACGGTTATCCTTTCCTTGTAAGCAGGATCTGTCAGTTGATCGATGAAAATGTAAGCAAAAACATGAGTCTGCCGGAGGCTTGGACAAGAAACGGGATTGATGAAGCGGTTAAGCTGATTCTGGCAGAAAACAACACATTGTTTCAGTCTCTGACAAAGAATCTGAATAATTATCCGGAACTAAAGTCAGCTATAAGAAGTATCCTTATGGAAGGAACAAAACTCACCTGGAATCCGGATCAGAAAGATATTGTTCAGATGCAAATGTATGGGCTGATCAGGAATGATCACAACACTGTCAGAGTAGCCAACAGGATATTTGAAACACGGCTTTATAATCTGTTTCTGTCTGATGAAGAACTGAAGAATAATGTCTTCTCAAGAGAAGGAGAACTGGCAAAGAATCAGTTTGTGTCGGACGGAAAACTGAACATGCGGCTGATCATGGAACGGTTTATAGAGACCTATACACAGGTTTGCGGTCCTCTCAAGGATCGATTTAAGGAGAAAGACGGAAGGGAACAGTTCCTGCTCTATGTGAAACCGATCATTAACGGGACCGGCAACTATTATATCGAAGCGCAGACAAGAGATCAGACCAGAACAGATGTGATCGTTGATTATCTTGGACAGCAATATATCATCGAACTTAAGATCTGGCGAGGGGAGAGATATAATGCAAACGGGGAAAAGCAGATAAGCGAGTATCTGGATTACTGGAATCTTGATACAGGCTATATGCTTAGTTTCAATTTCAACAAGAATAAGGAACAGGACGTAAAAAGGGTGCAGATAGGAGATAAGGTTTTGTTTGAAGGAACGGTTTGAGGGAACTATGAAAAGTTCCGGGCAATTATATTCTATAAAAATAATAAGTTATCTTGAAGAGAGAAGCACGGAGCGAAAGATGCAGGTCTTTTGCTCCGTGCTTTCTTGTTGCCGGTGATAACCTGTGGTATCATGTAACGGAAATTTGCAAAAATGAAGAAAAACGAGGCAATTAATACATGAGTGGTTCAATGTTTGAAATAATAGAAAAGACCGAAACCAAGGATACACAAAAGTCAAAAACATCAAAGCGTGACTCAAAACCCGCACCAAAGCATCACAGCGCCCCGGGGAAGAATGATGCCAAGCTGAAAAACATGTTCGGAAAAATCACCGGGAATCTCATGACTATATACGTCCTGTTCTACCTGGCTGTATTTCCGTTATGTATACATGACCACTACTACGACATCCTCACTTTCAGATTCGGTCTCTTTTGGAAGCCGACCCTGGCCTACGGCGTCATCTTTGCCCTGCTGGGACTTTTCTACCTTGTGGCAGACAAACTCTACAACGAAGGAAAGATCATAAAAAGCTTCATCGGCAGCCTCAAAAACAAAGGCTGGAAAAAATACATAACAAAAACCGACATCGCCTTCACGGCCCTGATCCTGATATTCTCCCTCTCCACAGCCCTTGCGGAGTACCCCTACGAAGCCTTCTGGGGAAACCGCGGAAGATGGCATGGACTGCTTATCTGGCTCATGTTCTATATAGCCTACATATTGATAACAAGATTCTACGAATATAAAAAGTGGCATCTTTACGCCTTCCTGCTGAGTGCATGCCTTGTTGTTATTTGGGCTATATTCAATTTCTTCCTTATTAACTTCGGAATGTTTGAAGATACGAAGGATGACTATAAATATACCTTCGTATCCTCTATAGGAAACATCAACACTTATTGTAACTTCACGGGAATGTTCTTCGGTGTGGCAGCGGCCATGTTTGTCCTTGCCGAAAAACCGCTTGAAAACATCCTCATCTACATCGCCCTTGCCATAGCCGCCTTCGGTCAGATCATGGGCCTCAGTGAGAATGCAGCGCTGTCCACCGCCATCGTCCTTGCGGTACTTCCATTCTGTATTGTTAAAACCCGGACACATATAGCTAAATTCTTAATAGTAATGTCCACATACCTGACAGCCATGAAAATTACCTCCGTCTTAACAACCTTAGGCTATGAGACCATGAACGACCTGGACCCCAGCCTTCAGATCACAACGGCAGGAAAAAGCTTTTTCACAACGGTCCTTACGATGGTTTTGTTAATCACGGCTTTATCCGTTGTATACGCATTAAAGAAAAAAGATACAAAGGATTCAAAGGACGTAAAAGCATTCAAGATTTTCTGGGAAATACTGATTGCTGCAGGAATCTGTTCAACAGTGATCATTTTCATTTGTGCCAACAAAGGCATACACAGCGAGCTGTGGGAACCTTACAGAAGCTTCCTTGTATTTGACGACAGATGGGGAACCGGAAGAGGTCTCAACTGGAGACTTGGTATGGAATACTGGCACAATGACTCAACCTTCCTGTCGAAACTTCTCGGTTACGGCCCGGATACCTACTACATCATAACCATGGACAGATTTATGAAGATAATGATGGCTGCAGGCTACGGCATGTTTGACAGCGCTCACAATGAGTACTTTGAATATTTCATTACGGTAGGTATCCTGGGACTTGCTTCCTATTTGGTATTCCTGTACACGATGATTAAATCAATGCTCAGATCCGGAGTGCCCGGATTCAAGGCAGCAGCAGTAGGAGTTATTGCCTATGCCTTCCAGGCGGTGGTCAATATAGCAGTACCAATTACAACACCGGTATTGATGGTTCTGATGTTCATAGGAAACAGTAAAAAAAGTGAAAATGAAGGATAATATGAAGATTCTTATGAATTTCTTAATTTGAGATTAATATTCATGTTAAGAATTGCGTAAGAAATGGAAAACTTTTATTTATGTACATCACATCTTGGTTGGTTTAATATTTAGGCTGTAATCGACGAGGTGATACACAATTTCGTACATCCTCTGTAAATTATTTGAGAAAAAGGACTTGAATAATTAAAAGGGCAGGGGTATAATCCTCATCGTAATCTGGACTTTTAATTGAATAAAAGTTCTTAAACACAAAAAAGGAGAGTGCATTTATTATGAAGAAGCAGACAAAGGTATTCGCAACACTTTCTGCTGCAGCACTTCTTGCTGTTGGCGTATCAGCTGTATCTATGGCAGCTGGTTGGGATAACTCCACAGGCGTTTGGAGATATCTTGATAACAACGGCGATGCTGTAACAGACACATGGAAGTCAGCAAACGGAAATTGGTTCTATCTTGACAGCGATGGAGTTATGGCTACAAACCAGCTCATCGAGGATAACAACAACAACAAGACAAGATATTACTATGTAGATCAGTACGGCGCTATGGTTACAAACACATGGAAGGCTGTAGCTATGGATGATACAGATTCTTCAGATCTTAACGCTGAGTACTGGTGGTACTATTTCGGAAGCGATGGAAAGGCATACACATCTGAGGATGACCTTACAACTTCTGAGATCAAGACAATCAACGGTCTTAAGTATGCTTTCGATTCAGAGGGCCACATGCTCTATGGTTGGGTAAACAAGGACAACGTTGAGCAGCAGGACGATGATGATGAGGCTTGGAAGACATCTGAGTACTATTTCAACGGCTGGAACGATGGTCATATGCAGACAGGCTGGATCAAGCTTACTGTAGAGGACGACGGCGACACTGAGGATTACTGGTTCTGGTTCAAGAACGATGGTAAGAAGCAGATGAAGCGTAAGAAGATCAACGGTTCATACTATCACTTCGATGCTGATGATGGACACATGATCACTAACTGGGGTACAGCTACTCAGTCAGCTAAGGATGCTGCTACAGATAACGTTAACCTCCAGTATCTCAATGGCGATGGTGCTGAGAGAAAGAACAGATGGGTATGGGCAGTTCCTGATGAGGATTCCATCGAAGATGCTATGATCGATGATTACAACGATGATGAGTACAGATGGTGGTATTTCAACAATTCCGGAAAGCTTACAGCTAACCAGATCAAGAAGATCAACGGCAAGAAGTACGCATTCGATAAGTATGGCCGTATGCTTGCTAAGTTCGTAGTAGATAAGAGCGGTTCTATCACAAAGGGTGGTGCAGCTTCTGATGTAACAAGAGCTGACGTTCTTGCTGGTCACCTTGACAAGTGCGATATCTCAACAGGTGATAAGGTTTACTGGTTCTCAAATGATGAGGCTAAGGACGGCTCAATGAAGAAGGGCTATCAGAACCTTGAACTTGATGATATGACATGCCAGTTCTACTTCAACACATCATCTGGTGTTGGTGAGACAAAGTACAACAGCAAGATCAAGAAGTACACAATCAACGGTCTCGTACTTGCTCCTACAAACGATGACGATTCTAACTACGGTGCAGTAGTAACTAATGGCGAGCAGAAGGGAACTCCTACAGCTCTCGTATTCGGTAAGGCTACAGTTGGTAACTGGATGGTTAACAAGGCTGGTACATTAGTTAAGAATAAGGCTAAGCTTAAGGACAACAATGATGAGTACTATGTAGTAAGCAACACTGGTAAGGTTCTTAAGTGGTTCGCATCTGAGGAAGATTACAACTCATATGTAACTTATGCAACAACTAACGATAAGGATAAGAAGATCACTATTTCTTCTGCTATGCTTAAGGAATGTGATGATGAGGCTGATTTAGATGCTGCTGTTAAGGCTGCTAAAGATAAGGCTGCTAACAAGTAATCATATCTGATTCTTAGTTTATTAAAACTCAAGGGGTTCGCCCCTTGAGTTTTTTTAGTATGTCAGTTTGGACCAATGGGACGGGGTTTGTGGTCCGTTTCTTGTCCGAATGGACCATGGAGGCGGGGGTTGTATTCCGTTTCTTGTTCGATTGTTCCAAGGGCACGGAGATTGTGGCCCAACGGCTGAACGGTTAAAATATCGATTTAAAATTAAAAATATTGTATTAATTTATGAATGGAAATAATGCAGGAATAATGTTAATATCTATCACTGAATGAATTTAAGATGATTCGTTTTAGAGAATCAAACTTAAACATCTATTATTACTGTTTTGATCTGCATCCTACTATCAGTACTAAACTGTAAATAAATAGCCAATCAGATCTGCATCTGTATGTCGGATATTAAGGCTTCAAAAAGCAGAATTAACAGATGAGAGATGAGACAGATAATAAATAGAAACTGATTTCTATGATTTATACAGTGAAGGAGAAATATGAGAAAGATTTTTATCGCTATTCTGGCATGTTTAACTATTTTAACAGCAACAGGCTGTAAGGAAGGATATGTTTCACCGCTTGAAACACCTGATGTTACATTAGCTGCAGCTGATGCTTCCTATGATCTTGATTTTGACCAGTTGAACAATGATGTTATGGATACTCTTCAGGGTAAAGAAATCTATGGGTTCGTAAAAGATATGGATATTTCTGGTGATAACGGCAGCATGGAGATAAATTTCAACGCGGAGATAGAGGAAAATGTTTCAGATGAAGCTACCGAGCTTCTTCTTACAGATGCTGCAAAAGCCATAATAGATGGAGCCTCCACCCAGGACTTCAGGATCGAAGGCTATACAAACGAGAGTTTCGGAAACCTTTCCGATATATACAACATCAACTTCACAGTAAAGTGCGGCGACGCAACAGTTAAGGAATATCACATCCAGAAAGGTGAGAGCATACCTTTTGATCCAACATATACTATAGAAAATGTCATTGGATGATCCGAATAATAATCAGATGATCTATGTAAAAATACAGCCGATGGTCCCAGAAGACCATCGGCTGTTCTTTTATGTTTAAAAAACCATATAATGTAATATCAAATGACCATGATGGAAAGTTGGTTAAAAAGGAACTATTTGATACAATAGAGACTGTCGTGTAAGTAAAGATGAATTATAGCTTTACGACGCGGCAGTCTGATTTGTTAAAGTATATAATTAAACCGGGAATAAATAGATGTGTAAAATTTCGATCATCATGCCTGCCTACAATTCATCAAGGACTATTGAGGCCTCCATACAGAGTGTGATCAGTCAGAGCTATAAAGACTGGGAGCTTCTCGTGGTGGATGACTGTTCTAAGGATGAAACCAAAGATATAGTAAATGGCATTATAGAGAAAAACAGTGGACTGGATATAAAGCTTTACAGGAATCCGGAAAATATGGGAGTGGCATACAGCCGGAACTTTGGTGTAAGAGAGGCTGAAGGAGATCTGATCGCATTTCTGGATAGTGATGATCTGTGGACTCGTGACAAGCTGGAGAAGCAGGTGAAGCTTTTGGAAAATCTCAGGTATCAGGATGAGTCTATAGCTGTGAATTATAAAAATCCGGTTTTGCTTTTCACCGGATCCGCTTTTATTACATCTAAAAACGAGAAACTGGGCTATATTCTGCACATACCGGAGAAAATTGGGAGGAAAGAGCTCCAAAAACAGAACATTATCTCCTGCTCCTCGGTTCTTGCCAGTAAAGAACTGCTGCTGAGGCATGAGTTTCCCATGACAAAAGCCCCTATTCATGAGGATTTTGTTGTCTGGATAGAGATCCT
>Ga0256404_1002869_pt1 | contig 36671 bp, 55 predicted proteins | sample RumenRJG_01DNA_FD_185990 | JGI IMG/M metagenome (GOLD analysis project Ga0256404, IMG submission 185990) | Bovine rumen microbial communities from Lethbridge, Alberta, Canada - RJG_01 | ecosystem: Host-associated > Mammals > Digestive system > Stomach > Rumen | place: Canada: Alberta | collected... | reverse complement strand
AAAAATTGTTCTGGCAGATGGTATTGAAGGTAATGCGTCTACTTCAAGCAAGTTACAGAATGCCAGAGTGTTAACAATTAATGATACTCGCGATAACCTCGGCGCAGGCGTATCCTTCGACGGTTCTAAAAACATCACAATCTCACTGCCACCGTACATTGCAACTCAGCTGTTAAAGGATAAGACAAAATGCTACGGCAACGATTATTACGACGATAGTGATATTACCTCGCTGATTTACGCTGGCAATGGCGCAGGCACTATTAGAAATGAAATCGCAAATGGTAACTTCGCAAGAGTGCACCCAGGTCAAACGATCAGGGGTAAAGCTACAGGCACCACATACATTGTTGTAGGCTGTAACGTTTACTTAAATAGAGGTGATACTTCACTTACAAGAAACCACTTAGGTCTAATTCCAATTCAGCTTGTAGGTAACTCAGGATCTCTTTTATGGAGTGGTCAGAGATGGACTGGAGATACTACTAAAAATACTACACAAGGTTATGCTCCATGGAGTGCTGACAATGAGAATGTAGGTAAAAATGTAACTTGTGCATATAAAGACAGTTACATGGCTAAGACTGTAATTCCAAAAGTAATCAATAACTGGCTTAAGAAAGACTTTGAAGAGCAAGGTATTTCTGTCCTTACTTTTAGAAATTTGTTTTCTACTGGCTTTGACGCAAATCTGCCTTGTATGTCTTATCCATCTTGGAAAGGAGCTTGTCTTTATGCAGAGTGGGCTGACTGCAAAGCTGTTCTAATGTCAGAACCTGAAGTTTATGGTGGCTACAGATGGGCGTCATCGCCTTATGACTCACACATGCAACACCTGCAACTACCATTGTTCAGACACAGATCAATTCATGAAATTATCCATGCTGATATCTGGCTAAAAGATGTTGCTTCCGTTTCCGATGCTTGCTATGTCAGCTGGTACGGCTATGCCTGCGCCTACTATGCTTCTATTGCGTTCCGTGTGTGTCCGCTCTTTCTCATAGCGTAGCGAATCGTGCAACAAATCGGCAGGCCTTGCGCCTGCCTGCACGAGAGCGAAGCTATCTTTTTTTATAAACAAAGAAAGAATTATGTCAAACATACTTAAATCAAAACGAAAAGAAAGTAGCTTTCAAATCTACATAGACTGGTTAAAACTAAGACAGAGGTTAACTGAATATGTATCAAGTGATTTTAACGATAGTAAAATTAGCTACAATGAACCAAATTCATTAAAGTATCCGAATTACCTGTATTTTCTTTTTGATCATGAAAGAAAGCAACTGTTAGATCTAATCGACAAAATACAGGATAACATTACTCATGCAAATTCAATCTTTCCTACAGATCTTGCTGAATACAACTACAGAAGATATTTGCAGAGTTTAGCTATCGGCGATGTAAACAATCTCATTCAAGAATTAGAGTATGTAAGTCGCAATTACAATGTAAAAGCTGATAAATACATTAACTTAATACCTTTGTTCAAAAGCTTTCTTACAAAATTAAAAGGGTGGCGAGCAAGTACTAAAAGGTATTTAAGCATATTACCTAAAGATCAGCAAAAACTTGTTGAATCAGAACTAACTTTATTAAATAATGAAGTTGGTCATAATCTGTAAATGCTTCCGTTTCCGATGCTTGCAATGTCAACTGGAACGGCAATGCCAGCAACAACAATGCTTCTAATGCGTTACGTGTGTGTCCGATCTTTTAGAGAGGGCTTTATCAGTAGCTTAGCTTTAGCTACAACTTTAAGCCTGTTCAAAAGAGGAGATTATGAACCTGTCTCAAACGAGCAAAATAGACTGTCTGACGTGTCTTGATACGTCAAGTGACACTACAAGCAGACAGTCACTCTTGCAAAGTAAAGCCTTTAATCCTACCGCTTTACATAATGCCTTTTACAAACTTAAAAAGAATGTCTGTTTTAAACCTTCAGTTCAAAAATATCAGTATTACCTCTTTGAGAATATCTATAACTTCTTAAACTCTTATAAAACAGGTACTTTTGAATTTACTAAAGGCGCTGAATTTAATTTATGCGAAAGAGGTAAAATAAGACATATTGTAACAACTCCTGTAGCTGACAGAGTGCCAATATCAAGTTTATGCAACAACATTCTTGTACCTATCTTAAGGCGGTATTTAATTTATGATAATTGCGCTTCTTTAGAAGGTCGTGGTATTGATATGCAAAAAGAACGCTTAAAAGTACACCTAATGCGTTATTACAGAAGTTACAAGACCAATCAAGGTTATGTGTTGCAAGGCGACTTTAGCAAGTTTTTTGACAACTTACAGCATGACAAGATCGTAAAATCTGTAGCTGAAAAGATACCAGATACAGAAACCATTCAATTCTTGAAGAAGCTCTTAAAGATGTTTAGACCTGATTTAAGCAGCTTAACTGATACTGAAATTGAAAATATTAAGAATGGTACTAAGCTCTTAAATTCATTAACTCTACACAAACGCAGTAAAGATACAGTTAAAACATTAGATATCTCTGTAGATATTGGATCTGAGGTGAGTCAAATTATTGGGATCTACTACCCTACAAGATTAGATAACTACATCAAAATTGTAAAAGCGTGTAAGTACTATGGCAGATACATGGATGACTTCTACATTATCCATCCTGATAAGGTGTTTCTGCAGAAACTGCTACAAGATATCAAAGCAATTTGTAAAGAATTAGGCTTGCACCTGAACCTAAAGAAAACTCACATTACTCCATTAAACAAAGGTTTTACCTTTCTTAAAACGAAATATTCAATATCTTCCACAGGTAAAATTAGATTACAGCTATGCTCAGATACTTTTAAACGTGAAAAACAGCGTCTTTTAGGTCAAAAACGACTATTACAGACACATCGTATATGTCTATCAGACATTTATCACTGTTATAAAACTTGGAGAGGTACTGTAGACAAACCTGTAAGAGACAGACACAGGAAGTCACTTACCAAGAGAATGTACTGCAATTACGAATCAATTGCTCGTATGGATCGCTTTTTCAAAAACTTATTTAAAGAGGAATTAAAATTATGTCAGATAACATTTCAACTTTAACATCAGACACTATTAGTAAAGATATCGAGAAGAAGTTCTCTAGAATGTGTCAAATTCAAGCAGAGCTAAAAGAGAAATTCGATTATAAATGGATTAAAATCGTAGGTATCTTAGTGCAGCAGTTTAAAGTAGATCATCCTGATGTAAAGCTTCCTTACGATGCTGATGCTATGCTTGAGCACTGCACAAAACTTCGTGAAGAGTATGATGAGTTAAAAGCTGATGTAGCACCTTACTACCCTCATCTACAAGAGTAAAAGGAGATAACCTTATGTACACAAGACTTCATGCAGATGAAAACGGCATCATTGGCAAGGGCGTTAAGTTCGAGAGAATTAGACGTGTCACTGGTTATCTTGTGGGAACACTGGACAGGTTCAATGATGCAAAACGAGCAGAGGTTCGTGACAGAGTTAAGCATATGCATGCGTAAAAAAATAGCCCTATCTTTAGGGGCTATTTGATTTATAAGCCTTCTATTTATGCTGACTTCTTAGGATAAGTCAGCTGAAATCTCTCTAACTTACTTACTGATATATCAGTTGCAACAGCTGACTCATACAGCCTTGCATCAGGTATGTTATCAAGTGCCAGTACCAACTTCATAGCCTGTGCTTTGATGTCCCTCAGTTCTTTACATGCTTTCAGGATATCAGGTCTGAATAACTTGTGATAGTGAACCACATGATCAATTGCCTGAGCTTCATCATCAGACAGCAGCATTTCAGAATCATTTCTAGCATGCTCTTCTTCGGCCTTGTTGATACCAATAGCGTAACCCTGCTTAAAAGCACGTGAGGTTATATCAAGAGCGCGTGCTAATACTTCACGATTAACACCATAAGATTCAAACAGTGCGGTGAGCTGTTCAACGTACCATTTTTTAGTTACTGGTTCTTTGTTTTCTGACTTTGCAACGTAGGCACCACGTTTTCTAATTTCTGGAAGCACTTCATTACAAATCCACTGCCTGAACTCACGGGCAATCTTAGAGTTAGATCTCATCATTACAAAGTAAAGCTGAGGTTCGGTGATCATGGTGCACTGTTGTACACCACCTTTTGTTTTCAAAGGGGCGGAATTTAATTCCGTACCTCCAAACTCCTCTTTGATCTGATTAGCTGTCTTATTGGATTGTGACAAGTTAAGTGATGCACATACATCAGCCAGGCAAAAGAGCACTTCACCTTTATCGTTCTGTACTACACGGATGTCTGAGTTATGGAAATTGTAAGAAGTTAGATTTGATTTAGACATGATATGTCTCCTTTGTATATATTTCTTAATAAACCCATTTCTTAAGTGGGTCGGTGGTGCTAAGAAACTCGTACAAAGGTCGAGCGGTGCTTATTCAGTATATTCACACCACACCACCATAGAGCAGATACAATAAGACTAAGCCTATTGTATGTAATATGGTGAGATTGACGTGTGTCGCCAAGTCAGCGCTTTGTATCGTCGTGTTTCTTAGGCACGGTAGGGCAGTCCCTACATCAGCGATAATAGCGCAGAAAAATGGGAGCGTCAAGGTTTTGTTACATATTCAATCTTCAACTTTTGAAGTTGTCATAACAGCAAATCTGCGCCACCTTTTAAGCAATCCTCAACAAAGTCACTCCATTGCTGCATTGCTTCACGTCGTTTCTCTAATAGATCACTTCTATCATAAGCTAGCTGTGTTGATGTTCCTACAGTATGAGCTAAACACTTCTCTGCAACATCAAAAGGAATATCATGATCGTGCATCCAGGTACGACCAATTGAACGTATGCCATGAGGCACAAGCTTATCTTTAAAGCCGTGACGACGTAAAAACAATGAAGCTGAGTTGGTGCTAAAGTGCTGCACTACTTTACCTTGAGTTGCAGGGAATACATACTTACCTACTCGTGGGCGGTTAAGCAGCAAAGTAAGCATTTGCTTTGTAATTGGTACCACATGAGGTAGTTTCATCTTCATGACCTCTGCAGGTACTGTAATTGTGTTATCTTCAAAATTGATCCAAGACCATTCTAAGCTGCAGTATTCATTAGGTCTTAACAGAGTGTAAAAGCCTGTAAGCAGTACTTCCCATGTAGCACGAGCTTTAAGCCCATATACCTGTAGCTCTTTAAGAACTGTAGGCAACTGTGAGTAGTGTACTGAAGGTCTGTTCTTAATAACAGTTTTAACAGGAAAAACAGAGTAGAGATTTTGAAAACGTAGCTCTTTGACGTAGCCAATGTTCATAGCATAGATGTCGATCTCTTTTATATACATGCAAATACGCTTAATTGTTTCGTATTTACCTCTGGTATAAAGATCCTGTTTTAAGATCTCAACAAAAGCTACAGGAGTAATAGCTTTGTAGTCAATCTTACCTAATGAAGGTAGGATATAGCGCTCAATGCGGTTAGAGATGTCCTGCCAATTCTTTACTTTAACCTTCTTAACTTCAATCCACTCATAGTAGATCTCTTCATATGTATGAACCTTTTCTTTAATAACAGGAGAACCTTCAAATTTAGCCTGGGCTTTTAAAAGAGATAGCTGCTCTCTAGCTTCTTTGATAGATAACTCAGGGAATGATCCTAGTTTCTTACTTATCTTTTTACCATCAGATCTAAAATTAGCAATCCAATTTTTAATACCTGAGGGTAGTATGCGCAGGTATAAGCCATTACCATCAGCTAAGTTGTATTCCTTATCTTTTGCTTGAGCTTTTTTAATTTCTAAAAATGTAAGCATAAATGCTCCTAAATTCTCCATGTGGCGTTTAGCCGTTTTTGTGACTATACATTTGTAAACGCCACATAAGCGCCACATATTATAGCATTTATTTGATACTAGCTATGATAGTAGCTCTGCTAGTATCACCGATTTTTAACGATTATTTTATTGAAAATTAAGAAAAAATTGAAAGGATAATTAGCTGATTTTAGATACAAAAAAAGCACCTAGAAGGTGCTATGGCGGTGAGAACGACCACCATTTTTGGCAAATTACTTTTTGATTTATAATTAAATCTAGCATATAAGATGCCTTGTGTGGCGTATATGTGGCGGTGGATCCCACGTGATTCAGCACACTCATTTTTCTCTATTATCACACAATTTAGGCAGTATCTCTACTGCCTTAAACTCACTTCCTTAAGATTGTATCCACAATAAATCTGCTTGTGTTTTTGTCTGATGATTTTGCGAGCTCTTTAATGCGATTCATCTCATCTATTTGTATGTCTAAAAATAATTAAACGGTTATTTGTTTATTATTTCATATTTACAATAAAACGTTATATAATGATATAAGTGATTAATGGAGGAGAATGCTATGCTTTTGGAGTTTAAATTTAAAAATTGGCTTTCCTTTTATGGGGAGACTGAATTTACAATGATGGCAACAAGAGAAAGAGATCCTTTTGAAAGATTAGCAACTGATAATGCTTTTACAGGAAGAGTATTGCCATTAACTGCTATATATGGTTACAACGCAAGCGGTAAAACTAATTTTATAGAAGCAATTTTCTTCTTAAAGAGGCTGGTGCTGACTAAAGATGATAAAACAAATCTCCAACCATTTGCTTTTGTTAATTCAGAGAGACAAATCCCCTCATATTTCTATATAAAATTTCTAACAAATACTAATGTATATGAGTATGAGATAGAGTTAGATACAGACAAAATTCTATACGAAAAGCTTTCTAGTCTTGGTAAAACAACAAAGAACGTTTTGTTTGAGAGAAAAGAAAATGTTCTTACTGATTTATCAAAAGAATACACAAATGATGAGAAAACCCGTTTGTCCGTCGTTATGCAAGGAACGGCTTCTTCACAGTCATTTTTAAACAATACATATTCACAACAGGTAAAGCTATTTAAAGAAGCGTATGAATGGTTTAGTAATGGTTTAATCATTATTGGACCTAACACAAACTTTTTTGAACCAAATACAAATGCCGATTCTTATGAAGATTTTAATATGTTACTTAAGAATTTGGACATTAGTAACAGTGAATATATAAGAAAACCTATCGATGCAGACTCTCTAAATTTTGTTCCTCAGTTTTTAAGTTCACTTAATAGACAACTGAAAGATGGCGACTCAATGTGTATCAGCCAATCTGTAAATGTAAGAAAGGTAAATAATAAGCTAGAATTTTCATCTGTAAGAATACGTCATAAAAATTTAGACAATCATGACAGTACTACTGAGCTTGATCTTGCAACTGAATCTGATGGAACTAAGAGATTATATGAACTCAGACCTGTTTTAAGAGATCTTTTGCTTAAAAATTCTGATATTACTTTTATCGTTGATGAATTGGACAGAAGCTTACATCCTCTTCTTGTTAGACATCTTATTGAACTATTCAACCAGTGTTGTAATAGAGATATTAGAAGACAGCTTATTTTTACATGCCATGATAGTTCTTTGTTAGATCAAGAATTAATGAGAAGAGATTCATATTGGATTATTTCTAAAGACTTTTATGGCGAATCTAAAATGCAAAGGATCACAAATTTAAAACAAGGAAAGAGAACAGATAAAAGCATTAGAAATGCTTATATGTCAGGTGAATTAGGGGTGGTCCCTAGTTTTATAAAAATTAATTAACAAAATATCGTTAAATACTTGATCTTCTCTAGATATTAATTATATACTATATACATTAAAACCCTAGCAGTACTGGTAATGCTGCTAGGGTTGGGCAAAAGTACAGTGACGTACGAAAATCCACATGTACTCTTTTGTGTGTATGCGAGTATGACTCGACTTTTCTAAAGATGTCCGGATTATACCACAAAAGTTTCAATAGTGAGAGATTTTCATAATTTGGAGATCATAGATTATGAAAAAATCTAATGAAACCAAAGTAGGAATGAAAGAGATCTTTTGTAGATTTATCCGAAAAAATGGAAGGATAATCTATCCAAAGAACTCTAAGTTCTTCCACTTTTATGTCCCTACTATAAAAGTGGTTAAATAACCCATATTGATGTAACTCAAATTAAGAGTTACAGTTTATTTTAATTATAAGGCGGTATCTCTACCGCCTTTCTTTATTAAGCACTAACCACAAGTTCACCTTTCTTTGATTTAGTAGTATTAAACCTCTTTAATCTTTGGCAACTTACTTCTGGAGCTGTAGCTGACTCATAAAGACGAGCAAGAGGAAGATCTTGGATAGTACATACCAGTGCTGCAAGCTGAGACTGTAGCTTAGTAACCTTTCTGAAAACCTGTAAGACATCTGGCTTAAACATATCATGGAAGTATATCATGTGATCAATTGCAGTAGCCTCATCCTCAGTGATGGTTAATCTATCATCTGCCTTTGGCTGCTTGTCTGTAGTATCTGTAGATTTATTGAGCGCGATAGCATAGCCTTGCTTAAATGCACGTTGGGCAATATTAACAGCTGCAACTAAAGCCTCATCTGAGATGTTGTACTTCTGGCATAAGTCAGTAAGCTGCTTTACATACCAGCAGCGTTTTTGAGATTCAGCCTCAGCCTCATGATCATCAACATGAGTTTTATTTGCAACATAGGCACCTTGAGCTCTAATTGAAGGTAAGACTTCATTACAAATCCACTGCCTGAACTCACGGGCAACTTTGGCACGTGATCTCATCATTACGAAGTAGAGCTGTGGCTCGGTGATCATGGTGAACTCTTTTACTCCGTAGCCTGTGTCAAAGCTGGCTAAGTTTAACTTAGGCAGCTCAAATTCATCTTTAATCTGATTTGCAATAACGGTCGCATTTGTAAGATTTAGGCTTGCACATACATCTGCAAGACAGAATAAGATCACACCATCTTCTGATGTGATAACACGAATGTTTGATTTGTGGAAGTCATAAGTTGAGATTTGATTAGACATAGTGAATGTCTCCTTTACAATTTACTTCTTAAATGCCTTTTGGGCGGTGAGTGCTAAGAAACTCGTTGTAAAGACCGAGCGGTGTTTATTCAATATATTCACACCACACTCACCATACAGCAGATACACGAAGTCTAATGACTGTGTATTTAAAGAGGTGAGATGACGCTTGTCGCAACATCTGCGCTTTACATAGTCGTGTTTTTGAGGCACGGTAGCTTGTAGCTACGTCTATAGTATAGCGCAAAAAATAAGAAAAGTGGAAGAGTTAATGCTGTTAACACATTATTCAATCCTTTAAATTACCTTAATCAAGATTAGCTAGCTTTCTTAATGCTTTTATCAAATTTTCGCTTATATCCTTTAAATTTTGAATAGATAAAAAGCAATACTTATACTGAGATATTTGCAACTCTTCTAATCTGTCTATACGCCTGTTAAGCGCACAAACAGCTAACAATAAGAATAAAAGAATAACACCTAAGACAACCGCTAAGATTACTTCATACATCATTACAGCACACCGAAATAAACTAAGATAACGTGTCCAATACCTAGTCCTAATGCTCCACCTATAGCAACTGATGCGATTGCTATAACCCAAGCTAAGACTGTTCCTATTATTTCACCGATCTGTTCTATCATGTCATCTTCCATCACTAACTATTTAAGATATTTAAGATCAAAGTTAATCGAAAATGCAATAAATCATGAAACCTAGTAATTATCACCATGAACTATTGAAATAATTCTAAAATCAACTATTTTCCCCTCTTCATTTGTTCTTTTTTGAGCCATAACTCTTAAAGTATCAGTTTGATATTCACTCCTATTGGCGAAACTATCTAAATATTCATTTGTCTCAGACGAGAAGTTTATGTCTACAATAGACGCAGAAATAGGAGTTTTATCTCCATCAACATACAAAGAACAAACCCCGTTTTCTTTATCCAGCTTTTTCAAAACAATATTACATTCGACAGTTTCGGTTTTTGTATCAGAGTTTTTAAAAGATCTTTGAGTTATTACATCTGCATTAAACAATTCTTCATTTCCAATTTTAGCTTGGATAGAATTGCAGTTATTTTCAATTGTATTTAAAAAATCTTTACCTGGAGCTTTAAGCTTTGGGTAGTTTTTAAAGAACTTAATAGCTAAGTCATAACAAAGATCAATCGGAAGCTCTGATTTGCCATAGCAGTCTCTTATTGAGTTTACAAACTCATTATTTTTCTTATCCCTTTTTTCTTGTTCTAATTTAAGAACCTCATTTTCGATTTCAATTCTATTTATGTAACCTTTTTTCATGTACCTTTTCAAAAATAATGAAAACAAATTAATACTAGCTTGAACAAAAACACCAGACATGACCTGAATAGCAACATCTACTACAACAGAGCCCTTTTGTACATTTACACCGGTGAAAATCTTTACGTTATTATGGTTACCTGAAACCAATCCCCCTATATTAGATGAAAGTTTCGAAAAACCTTGAAGCGATTTTGCAAATGGGGCAAGTTCGATTACATGGTCGTTACATTGCATGCCTTCATAATGAAGTTTAATGAAAATTGTATTATCTTTAGAAAAATCCATAGCGTCTCCCCATGAAAATAAGTAAGAGTATTTTCCACTATGTAACATTTCTTGGTAAATGTTTGTAGATTTTGCTTTAAAACGAAACATTTTTTACCTCTAAGCTCCAGTACTGCCAAATCCGCCATCACCTCGCTCAGTCTCATCGAGCTTATCTACAGCTACAGCATCTTCAATATCAGCTAATTTGCAGATCACAAGCTGGGCAATACGATCTCCCTTAAAGAATGGAGTACCGTTGTAGATACCTGGCTGCTTTCGAGTTGTGTTATGCAGAATTACTGAAATCTCTCCAGTGTAGCCACTATCGATAACACCTGTAAGCGCATTGATACCACCTCTGTTTAAAGAGCTTCTGCCCATAATAAAACCAACGTATCCTACAGGAATTTCAACACATACCTTTAAAGGTATTGTGTGAGAGTCTTCATTTTTGACTATAAAATCCTCAGGCGAGTACAAATCAAAGCCGGCATCAGCTTTATGAGCGCGAGTTGGTAAGATACCACCTTCTAAAAGTTTGAAGTTAAGTTTCATTATTTATTCTCCTCAGTATCATTAGCAGAATTAAAATATGAGAAAAACTCATCAATCTTTTTAGCAGCATCAGGATCATTAACAAACTTATTAGCCCAATATAAGAGGTCACATTCTTCAGCTGAGAATTGACGAGGATCTTCGGCGAGGGTGTAATTCAAAGCTTTCTTAAAAGGCTCTAAATCATTTGAGTATTTAATGGCTATTAGTGATTTTCCATGTTCCTTAGCCAGCTTATTCAGATAATCAAAATTGATTAAGATACTTGTAAGCTGTTTAACTGTCAGTTCAACCTTGATAAGGTTCTGTGATGTTTCATGTTCCATTGTTTTATTCCTTAGTTGGTTTATCATTTACGATTTGGGTGAGTGCTTTATGACTGTCTAACCATGCGTATACCTGAGCGCGGTTATATACATTTACATGCTTCTTTTTACCTGTGGATGGTGGAAAGCCGTGACATCTGTTAAGCTGATTCAACCTTCCACTTAAATGATTACAGTCAGCTTTTATACAAAATAGCTGCTTAAGATCTAAAGAAGTTAACTCCTCAAAAGATTTGTAACTCTCCAAGAGCTGAGCATCTACTTTAATAAAGTGATATCTCTTGTTCTTGGAACCAACATGTCCATCATGAAAGCCATTTGTCCAGACAACTTTGTCAGATTGCTTACCCACTTTAGGAGCCTTAGTATCAAAGTAAGTCTCAATCTTGATGTTGCATTCAGTCATTGCAGCCTGATAAGCCATATCAAGAGGTAAGCCATATTCTTTCATGTAAAGAGCTTTAGTCTCAGCTTCGTACTGCTCCAAAATCAAACTTTTAAGAGCCTTATTAGCTTTATCATGAGCATCGGCAGGGGACAGTTTATTTACCTTAACTTCATAAAGCACACGCTCTTTAATAAAGTTATCCATCTCAACAGTTAAAAACTTCATACTTGGTCTTACTCTTTAGTAACTAATAAACTGTACTTCTCGATTAGATCATCTCTGTTGTATATACACAACAAGTCCTCAGACAGGCGAACCAAGCGAGAGACATCATCTTTGATAACAGCTACAGTAAACTCCTGCATATCGATATCCTGCTCTTGCCATGCTTTTAAGTCGCCTGATACCTCGTATTCCTCAACAAAACGAGCTATAGCATCATGCAGATTGCACTCTAAGCTATCCAATCCAGGCACTTTAACTTTTAGTAAAGCGCCACGAGGAATAGGAGAGCGTAAGCGAACTTGAAAGAGAGACAGGCAATTATCCTTTTTAATAAAGTGAGCTCCGTCTAAATTCATTGACCAGAACTCGATATGTTTGCCTGCTAAGACGTCAATGCCAATCTCAGGATCAGAACCATCAAATTCATCTTCAACGCTCTTAAGCCAAGCTTTAAGCTCACTTACTCTCATAGTTATGCCTTTGCTACAGTTGTCTTGTTTAAAGGATGATTGCCGTTAAGTTCAAAACGCTTTGCTGCATTTAAAAGACCTACACGAAACTTCACACGGTCAGTTCTATGCTCATCATCTTTTAAGCTGCTATATTTGTATTTAAGCTCATAAGCTTTTAATAAACGTTTCATTTGAAATACCAAGGTACCTTTATCAACTTTTGTCTTATGGCAAAGCTCATCGACTACAACAAACTCTAGAGCATGGCTATCCATCTCAAAGTTTGATAAGTTTGCATTGATATACTCATCATCAAAGCCCAGAGCGCGAAGTAGCTTGTCGTATGTGCCTACTCTTACACCAAAGACATACTTTGCTTTATCTACATTGACCTTTGCCACAGGAACGGCTTGCTCTGCTGCATTTGTTCCTGTTTCTCCTGTTCTTGGTGAAAACTTTGCAGGTGTCTTAATCTCAGTATCTGTCTTTTCATCAGCTTTAACCTCTGCTGAGCTTTGGCAGGCTTTCTCAATGCTCTTCTCATCTTTAATCTCAATCACTGGCTTTTTGTCTTCTTTCCTAGTATCTGTAGCCTTACTCTCTACAGTCTCAACGCGCTCTACTGTCTTGGTATCAGATTTAACGTCTTTAATTTCATCTTTGGCTTTAGCCTCATTAGCTTCCTGAGCTTCAACAACACCTTTGGCAAAAGCCTGTGGTGTATCAGGATTAGCTTTATCAAGCTCTTTGTTGATCTCATCCATGGTTTTGCTCTCAGTTTCATAAGCATCATAGGTGTTGTATGCTTCCAAAATAGTTTTAGGATCTTTCAGATAAGGTTGGATCTTATTGATAACATCAGGAAAAGCACCTTTCTTTAAAGCGATAAATGCTGCTCTAATATCTGTAGGTCTGGCACCCATAAACAGAGCCTTGTACAAAAGATATGTATTAACAGGCTCATAAGGCTTTAATGTCTTATCAGTAAGTTTGATATCCAACATTGCTAAAGGTTCGTAATTGGTCTTGAACCAAACACCATATAATTTCTTCATCTTGTTATTCCTTGTTTACCCAATAAAAAACACTTGCATAACCGTCTACTAAATTTCCACTGTTATCAGTCATTGGAAAAGCATGTATGCACTGGATATCTTTACTTTCAATCTTATTGTCGTTGATAAACATACATAGCTTCTTTTCAGCACTGTGTATATGTCTGTATGGTGAATATTCTGATTTTGGTTCTTCATCAAAGAAGATCTTGTGAACTAAAACTCTCATTTTTTAACTCATTCCTTGTGTGATTTAAGATAATCTTGTCTTTTTTTTTAGAACCCAATCATCAATATCAGGCTCTATCCATACTCTTTGAGCATTACTTGAATTGGTTAATGGGAAAGGTTCAGGAAAATCTGTCCAATCCAGTCTTAAGTGTCTCAAGAATGTCTGCGTGTTCATGTGTAGCTTCATGGCAACTTCATTTTTATTAAGTAAATTCATATAAGTTCCTTATAAACTTGCTCAAAAAGCCTGAGGTTAGGAAAGTGAATGAACTTAAGAACCCAACCTCAGTAAATCTCAACTAAGGAGATATTTTCATGTTTCTAACTTACTCACCATATTTAAGAGCAGATGAGCGCGCTCTTTCTGCTTGTTTCCGTTGCTACAGAAACTGTTCTAACATTGATGCCACCATGAAAAAAGCTAAGATTATGAACATGCTTACGGTAATGTTTACCATCAGGTCATATAGCTTTTGTTTGAGCTTAGCTTTAGTCATATTGGTTACTCCTCAATGTCTGTTAGTCTTGAGCCTGTCACTAGAGCCCAAAGAATTTGTTTAACAGGGTGTAAATCTCATCTTCATAGCTGTACAGGTAGATAGTTGCAGCACAGCATCCAATAAAACCAACACCTGCCATAAGGTCGCTTAATACAGCTTTTGTGTCTTTACTTAGTTTCATTTATGAGGCTCTCCTGTTCTTTAGCTCGACAGTTATCAATAAAAGCTTTCTTAAGTCTGTCAGCTTCAGCAAATACAAGTGACCTGTCATTATCATCATCAATAAGCTTTATTGCATAATTGCAATAGGAGATAAACTTGCTAGCAAAGCTGATACCTTTAGAATTGAACTGGTAATAGTTGACGCATATTGAGTGAAGAGCCTTGAAAGCCATTGCTGATTTGAGCTGTGGTCCTGTCCTAACCAACCCCCTGCAACATTTAAAGCCTTCCTGCTTGTCGAAGTATTGAGCGTTGAAGTTAACACCTTCAAGTACAGTTTCTTCTTTGTCTTTAAGAAGCTCCCATGCTCGACATGCTGCAAGATCTTCAAGTACACCAATATCAAATGATGCAGGTATATTCTTGATTTGGCTGTAAGCTAACTGATGAACACTCCACAACCACTGAGGATCAGTTGAGTGAATTACCTTAAGCGCAGCAGCTTTAACAGCCTTAGATACTGATGATCCAGGATCACATGTTCCATCAGCTTTCTTTTCAACAGGATCTTTTACAGGTAAATCTTTGACAGGCTCGGTTGCAGTCTTTTTTGCTTCTTTAGCTGTAGCTTTAGGAGTTTTTACAGACTTTACAGGTGTACCTTTGTCTTGATCATGCTTGTCATTGGTATCGTTTGTAGGCTTCTTTGTCTCAGGCTCTTTACCAAGATTTAAAACAGCGTCAGTGATCTTGTCCTCAATCTTTTGAGATACAACAATCATCTGCACAGCATCAAGATAGGCCATTTGTTTCTCATTAAGCTCTTTATTGATGTCTGACTTTAAGCTTAAAGAAACTCTGTCAAAGAACTTTGATGCTAATTCTTTTGCGTTTTCAATCTCAGTGTTAAGTTTTCTATACTCATTTGCCTTTAGGGTAAGAGTTGAGATTTCAATATCTGATACTTCAAGAGATAAATTTAGTGTTGCCATTTCAGAATACCTGTAAATTATTAGTTTTAGCTAATCTTTATTAAAGATCTTAGTTAAAACTAACGAAATTGCAACAGGAAAAACTAAAGAATATTTTATAGTATTGAAAAATAAAGGAATTTAATTAAAGAAAAGCTGCTAAAATTTTGATGTGATTTAATAGAATTATTTACAAAAGTAATAAATAGTATTATAATATAAGCACGTTCAATGAGAACGGGGACTCGAAAAGAGATGTTCAACTAACGGAGATATTCAAATGGATGAGAATGATTTAACTTTGATGTTAACTATCCTTTGGATACTTTCTAGCAAAAGTAATCAAGAGAAAGCACTAGCACTGTTTAATCTGATTAAAAGCTTAAGCTAGAAAGCAGGGTGGGGTGAGAGCCCCACCTACTCCGATTATAGGACATTAAATCATGGATGGAAAGTTATATAAGCGTTTAAGAATGGCATTGGGCTTAACTACCAGTGAGTTAGGTGAAAAAGTTGGTGTTGGTAGTAATTACATCTCAATTATGGAGAATGGAAAGAAACCTGTATCAGAGTTACAGGCTATGAAACTTAAAGAATTGATTGAACAGCGTTACAAAGAGGGAGATGAGTGCTTTAAGATCTTAAAAGAGATTTTTAGTAAGTAATCACTAGCACGCAGAGTCAACATATTGCCATACCAGGCATGCGACACTAACTACACTGAGTGCGATGTTATACCACTTAAGCGGTGTATTAGGGCCATCAAGACCGTTGATTCTGCGTAAAAAGTTAAACAGCTGAAATACAAGGTTTGAGATAAATCCAATTATCAGAACGGTAAGAAAACACAGTAGAGGTGTGTCTACTTTGTGCATGTTAGAGAATATTGCTGCTGATAATGAAGCACCACCAACAAAGGTAACAACTATAGAAGCGAAGATACCTAACACTGTAACAGATTCGGTTTTTTGCCTCTTAAACAGTTCGTCATGCTGTTTAATCTTTGCTGTGTATTCATTAGCAGTATTTTGAACATCTAATGATTTTGATTCAAGAAAAGAGGCTCTTTTATCTAGTTGCTCAAATTGACTTTCAAAAAATGACACTCTGATAAGTTCTAGATCAAGATGATCTTTGAGCTTTTCTAAACTTCTGCGTGTTCTTTTGTATGTTTCATCTTCAAATTCATTTCTATGAAGTAAACTTAAGATATTTTCACTAGTAAGCAGCAGAACATCTCTTAAAACGTCTTTATCAACATTATTAAAAAAGTATTGTGTAAGGGTGCCATAGCTGTGTCTCCATCCACAATCGTATATATCAATAAAGCGCTTTACGACATCATTATAATCTTGTTCTTTAAGTTCTTTACTTCCGAGCTGTTGTATAAGTTCAGTCAGCTTGCTTTGCTTTCTTATGTTTTCTTGTTCAGTCATATCTTAACTTAAAGCCTCAGCTAGCTGTGAAGCTTCAAGCTTAATAAGATCAATTGGAATGATATTATTAGCTTTTTCTACATAACATCTTTCCCATGCACCGCCTTTTCTGTGAGATTTTTCTACTAACTCCCAAGGTTGCATGGTTAAAGCTTTATCAATACATTTATTTACGTAATCAGGTACCTGAATATCAGTAGCTATGCCTTGTGCTGGTGTCAAAATGGGCATTGCAGCATTTAAACAATATGCATAATAAACATCTCTAATCACAGGCCCAAACTTCCAGGCTTCAAAATCTGAATCTATTAGCTTACTGTTAAGCTTAGAATCGATAAGAGATTGTATCTGTAAGAAATACAAGATCTTCTGTAGTCTCAGGTTAGTAGTAGGCTGTCCTTTAAAAAGACAGTAATTTACTACATATCCAGCAAGTGCAAGTGCATTCATAATTTACATTTCCTTTGTAGCTCGTCTTATTCTATTTCCTACAGCAATAAAATGACGTTGATATCCTAATTCTTCTTCTTTGTTGAGTTGCTTTTCTAAGCGATCTAATGAAGCTAGATACTTTGCTTTATGTAAATCTGATTGTCTATTCTTAGTTGTAAAGAAGCAACAACGAACAATGCTTCTTAAAAACAGCATTAAATTCATCATATTCGACTTATTATTTCTTCTTACTAGGTTTTACCTTTAATTTAGCGCACTCTTTCATATTTTTTATCATGCTTTGAGTAAGTTTTACATTTAAAGGATTAATACAAAATCCACCATTTTTGAGCGCTATTACTGGATCTTTTGCTTTTGGTGTATAAGTAAATTGCATAAACATAAACTAAATCTTTTTCTATAGATTATCCTTTGAACAGGTATTGTTATTAATGTTTTTAAATACTTCTAAATCAAAATAGCTTATAGAAGCTATGTCAGACACTGGAATTACAACAGCAAATCTTTGCAAGTATTTAAAGTACATGGTATTAGGGTTGTTCTTTCTGTATTTAAAAGCAAACAGTTTTCTTTTAAAGAAACTGTAATTAGATACTATTCTATTTAATCTAAACCATGCTTTTAATTTAATTGTTTTTATATATTCCTGATGTTGTAATGTATATTCATTTGTAAAATTGATTACTAGTGTGTCTTTATCTCTATATCCTGATCTATAGGGTGATATAACAATGCATTCGCTGTCAGTTGGTACAAATTCGTTAATATTTCTTACAATAACTCCAACGTAAACCTTTCTTGAATTTAATGTAACCTGAACAAATTCACCATTTTGAGTTGAATCATAAATTTTACTTCTTAGCTCACTTTCTTTATTAGACTCTTTCAGACCTTGTTTTTGACAAAAGGGCACTTTGCTTGTTATAAAACCAAATATAAATGAAAGCAAAACAGTCAAACATGACCAAAAAATCAAATCATTGTTGATATTGTATTCTTTTAGCAGAGCAGGAATATCAGTTAAATATATTGATAACGAATTAAAGAAATCGTGGAAGTACCATATCAATGAGAAAGAAACGAATCCCCAAAAAGATCCCCATGAAAATATGTGACAGTATAAACTCCATCCATTGGATCTTAATTGTTTAAATCTAGCTTTTGGATATCTTGTAGTGAAGTTAAAACCACTTAGTAATATAACAAGAGTAATATATGCAAACATAAACAAAGAAACCTCTCATTTATGAGAGGATTAAGAATTAGATTAAAGACTTTTTGGAAGAATTGAGCTGCTTAGATTTGTTAGCGTCAGATAATATTTTTGCCAATTTATCTGTATTGTTAACTATTTTTTGCATGACCTGATTATTTTTTGGATTTAAGGCAAAACCACCATTTTTATATATAACAACAGGAGATTTGCTTGATGCCCAATAAGAACCACTCATATCTCACCTCCGACCGTGCTCACTTTCATATGCTTATTTTAATGTATCAGCTTAAAATAATAAAGAATAATTAACTCTAATGTTTGATACATCTCATGTCTTTATAACCCACCACTTCCCGATTTATCTATAACGCGACCAATAATTCGGAAGTTGATCTCATCACCTTTGTGTATAGTTTCATCTGGGTATTGAGGGTTTTCGGAATGAATAATTAGATCGCCATTCATTAACTGTATTAGGCGCTTTACTCTTACTTCATCACCATAGACGATAGCGTAAACATGGTTATTATGTATGGGGCTTGTATCAGCCATATTTACTAAAATTCTATCATCGGGAAAAAGAATTGGCTCCATGCTGTCACCTGAGACAATAAATCTTTTACAATGCTCAGGATTCACACTAATACGCTGAAACCATGATCGTCTATACGTCGCAGGCACACTCTCAGTCTGTTCTTCATAGGTAGGTTCACAGCCATTACCTGCAGCACATCTAACACCGTACTCTTTAATCTGCACATAATCATCTGATGGAGTTTCATCATCATCCAATGCAACTACAGGATCACCTTCAGGTTCACCTTTGCCTGTGATAAGCCAATTAAGATTTAGATTTAAGGAACGACTTGCCTTGTAAGCTACAGTAGACATCAAATCTTTGGTTTTGCCACTTGTCCATCCATTTACAGATGAAGATTTAACGCCACATTCTTCAGCAAGTCTAGATTGATTCTTACCACTCTTTTTTAAACCGTAGTTAATACGATCTGACAGTTGAGAAAAGTCAAACATATCTAACAACCCCACATTTTTCTTTAGCTATATCTAATTGTAGGATATATTTTAGTAGTTATGCCTTGAATTTTTATTTAGTTAAAACTAACATAATATAGTGGCAAAATTTTGGATTTATGTAGATGAAAAGACGAAATTTAAAAGATCCTGTATTTACTCAAACTCTTATAGATGAGCTAGGCGGTCCTACAAAAGTAGGAATGATCTGCGGTATTAAAGCTCCTTCTGTATTGGGATGGTTAAAGAAAGGTATACCTCGCGGTTGGATGATGTACTTTAAGACTGAATATCCAAATCTACAGGTTTGGGCAAAAGAGCCTGACTGGAACAAAGAACCTTCTACCTTATCAAAGTAAGGAGAGTTATATGGACACAATTACCTCGTATGTATCTGATGATTTGATGCAGTTGGAATTAGCACCAGCTCCAAAGATTATCTTAGTTGCATTGTCTACTTTTAAGAATGGCTATTATTCAACAATGAATAACCTGGCTCTTAAGGTTAATATGCCTCGTAGAACTATACAACGCTCTTTAAAGACCTTAAAAGAGCGCGGTTACGTATACATTGACGAAACTGACGTAGGCAACATCAAGCTTTTAACTACCAACATCATGAAAGATGCTGAGAAAGTAAGAGTTGAATCTATGCAGCCAACTCTGCTTAAAAAGATGCAAAAGAAGTCAAAAGCCAAGAAAGTTGATCCTGTTGAAAACTCTTTAGAGCCTGTGGAAAACTCTGTTGAGAGGGTGACAAATAGTCACATGGGTGCGACAAATTGTCACAGGGGGTGCGACAATTTGTCACACTCCTATAATAAAGATCTAAATATAGATAAAAATAAATATATATATAGATCTGATCTTAATAGTAAGAAGCAAGGGGAAGTTTTTGAAAATCAGGCTCACGAGCTTGAACTTCAGGAACAGACTGTTGCTCTAAAGCCACAAAATCAAAAAGTCAGAATCGTCAAAAAGAACGTTCGTGGTATTGAGCTCTTTATCACCTATGATGAGCGCGGTGAGATGATCAACAGTGAGTTTGTTGATTATGAACATGCTTTTGACAATATCGATGAAAAGAACAACAAGAACGAGGTTATCACTTCAACTCTAAGACAGACCCTTAGTGATGTTTACAAACTGTCAGCATCAGACGTAGAGCAGTTAATCGAGAAGATGCACTCTTACTATGCCAAAGATGGTACATGGCGCTATCGCAGAGGAAACCGCAAAGAGATCTCAATATCTCAGCTCTCAAAGTTATGTGTGTACTGGGTTAATAACCTCAGGAAAACCCGACAAAGAATTAAGCAGCAAAGTGACTGTGTTTACGAAGAACAACAGCCACTTGCTGCACAACAGAATTCCTGTACGTTGGAACAACCCCAAATTTTAGCTAACAGTGACAGCGTACAGGGATGCCAGAACACAGGCAATGCGTCAATGCAGATGCCCAGTGTATTTACCAAGGAAATACTTACCAACAGTGAGTATATGTCAGCGCTTATAGCTCAATATGGCGCTGATGCAGTCAACAGACAGGTATGGAGAGGTGTTTTTTAATGTACGGCAAAGATTTTGATTATGACCATATACCACCTGAGAGACGGTTGCCAATAACTCCTAGCGATATCACAGAGCCAAATGAGGGTAGCAAGTATGGTATGTCGATTGCTTTAAGAAGCCCATATCCAAATGAGAAAATTGGTAAAGCAATTATCTTGGATTTTGAGACTACAGGCTTAGACAGATTCAATGATGATCCTGTAGAGTTAGGCTTTGTCAAAGTTACCTACTCTAAAGACGATGGTAAGATCTTTCAAATCACTGACAAGTATCAAGGATTTAAGCAGCCTAAAAAAGAAATCTCTCCAATGATTACTGATATCACAGGTATTACCAATGAGATGGTTGCAGGTGAAGATTTTAACTATGCAAAGATCTTTAAGCTGTTCTCTGATGTAAATCTTGTGATATCTCACAATGCTGCATTTGACTGTCCGTTCTTTGACAGAATCTTTAAAGACAGTGAACCAATGCGCAAGATACCTTGGGCTTGCTCAATGATTGGTATTGATTGGTTAGGCTATGGTTATAAATCATGTGGACTTGTAAAAATCATTGCTCATAATCGTTTTATTTACAAAGCTCACAGAGCATTAAACGATGCTATGGCTCTTACTAACATGCTGGTGCTACAGCCACAGCTCTTTATTGATTTAAGACGTTCTGCTGCTAGCAAGTTCACAGTACTGGCTGTACCTGAGAGCACACTTAAGAACAATGAGAAAGATCGTGAGACTATCTCAAAAATGGGATTTTTTAAAACACGTGATTCAAACGCTCTTATCAGAGTGATTACTCCAAATGTTAAAGCTAAAGCATTAGAGATCATCACAGGTAATACAAATCTCACATTGAAAGATCTTGTGATCATTCCAAATGTACCTGCAGATAAGGCTTTTAGAATGTACCAGATTGACGGAATTTAGGAGTGCTTATAAGTCGAGCGCGTAAGGAAGGTAAATGCTAACTAAGTACATCATAGAAGCAATACAGAATGGGTACTCATCTGATTATTTAAGTCTTCTGCACAACTACGGTTTATGGGCACGTTATTTTGGTGCTGTAGGATATCACTGTCCAGCAACTGCCCACGAAGACTATATCATCGACGATGAGAGTGCACTTGTAATTGAAGCTTGTATGTGTTGGTTAAAGCAAACACGACCTCAGGTGTACAAGTTGTTCTCAATGTACTATGTTCGTGGTCTTGATGAGTATGACATCTTGTCAGTACTTAAAGAGCATGAACACAGTATTAGAACAACAAGAGCGCGTTATAAAGACAGATATGATGCTACTCCATACGATAATGCTATACGCTACCTTACAGGCAGGGCAGTGAGAGATGTAATCATCCTGGGCGAAAAGCTAGTTCTTGAGCACCTTGTACAGGTATACAACCAAGAGCATGAGACACCTCTTAATGTAGATTGCGTTAAGGAGTGTTAATGAGAACTTTTGTATATAACGGCATTGAATACCGCTCTCTATGTGAGTGCTGCAACGCTTTAAATCTCTCTTATCAGAAAGTCAGACGCTTATGCAGACATTACAGACGCGCTCAAAAAGATCCTACTCTTGCTATACGCTGGGCATTAGGTATAGAGCACATGTCTCACCTTGAACCTAAAACTGTTGCTTACACTCAAGATCAGGAAAGAGCTAACATTAGACAGATGAAGTTTAAAGAGAAGATGCTGCATGATTTTATAAATGTGTAAGCTTTCATAGTTCTCAACAGGAAAGTGTTTCTGCAAAACAACAGAGTGATGTAGAAAAGATCAACTTTAAGTAATTTTGACCTTTCACCAAAATCTGCGCTATACTATAGATGTAGCTACAAGCTACCGTGCCTCAAAAACACGACAATACAAAGCGCTGACTTGGCGACACACGTCAATCTCACCATATTTAATACATAGCCTTTAGGCTTACTGTATTTGCTCTATGGTGGTGTGGTGTGAATATACTGAATAAGCACCGCTCGACCTTTGTACGAGTTTTTGAGCACCACCGACCCACTCAAAAATGGGTAATTCAAAAATATATACAAAGGAGACATATCATGTCTAACTCAAATCTAACTTCATATAACTTCCATAACTCAGACATCCGTGTAGTACAGAACGATAAAGGTGAAGTGCTCTTTTGCCTGGCTGATGTATGTGCATCACTAAACTTAGCTCAATCTAACAAGACTGCTAATCAGATCAAAGAAGAGTTTGGGAGCACGGAATTAAATTCCGCCCTCCTCAAAGACGCTAATAACCACGGTCAACAGTTCACCATGATCACCGAACCACAACTATACTTCGTAATGATGAGATCACGCGCTAAGGTTGCTCATGAGTTCAGACAGTGGATTTGTAATGAAGTCTTACCTTCAATTCGCGCTCAAGGTGCCTATGTTGGTAACGAAATTAAAAATGAAGTTGCTGACAAGGAAGCTAAAAACTACGATTGGTACATTGGACAGTTAACCGAGCTCTTTGAAAAGAACAAGGTAAGTAAAGAGGTATTGGTATCAACTATCAATATTGCTCAGCGAGTTTTTAAAACTGGATATGTTGTAGCTCTAAAGAACACAGCTGACAATCATGATAAGCCAAAAGCTGATGAGAAAGTAACTCTTACAGAAGATGAGATTACTGCAATTGATCACATGGTTTACTACCATGACAAGTTTAGACCTGAAACATTAAAGGCTTACAAGAAGATTGCTGAAATTCAGGCACAGGCTACAAAGCTCTTGCTTACTATTCAGGATATACCATCAGCTCAACTTTATGAGTCAGCTACAGCACCTGATATTAGTGCACAAAGATTAAAGAGATTTAATACTACAAAAGTTAAGAAAGGTGCACTTGTGGTTAGTGCTTAGAGATGTTAGACATATTGTCAAAGTCTACAAAAGCCAGAGGCGCCCTACTAAATAATTAGTAGCGACGCCTCCTAAGAAACGATAAAGCCCCATGCAATGCACAGGGCTTTATCCATTACTTCAGATTGCTCATCTCTTCAGTAACGACCATCTATTTTGGACTTACAAACAGCCTTATAGCGGATTTAAGCTAAAACTTGATAAACAAGTCTAGGAACTGCTCTTATTGTATAGAAAAATAATAATTTTACAAGTCGTATTGAAGTGCTTTAAGGACACATGATCTAATTTTATCTAAAACATCTTTGCTTACTTTAAGTGTTACATATCTTCGACTACCATTTGGATTTTTCCCAAAGTATGGAGCAGTTAACCTGTCATATGAAACTGTATATATCAGATCGCATTTTACCCAAGCTGTTTCAGATGGAAATCCTGGAATCTTTAAATTATCCAATTTGTAGTGAAATTCTCTGATAGGACTTGGTTCTGTTGTACTTAACGGTACTACATGGCAAATTTTTGCTCCTCTAAGATGATATGAAGGCGCTGATATTGCTATAACAGGTCTTTTTTTAACAATCTCATTTGGAATATAACCTTTAAAATCGCAAATAAATATTTGACCACATGAAGATTGGTAAGAAATAGACATCGACAATCCTTTTAGTTATTAACTCTATGATTATATCTATATTTTTGTGTCTTTTTATATTTTTTTTGCCCTGTTTTGTGTCAATTAACAATTTTATTAAACTTTATTTTATTACTTTTCAATAAGTTAGTAATTTTATATAAAACGGATCGTTAACGGATCGTTTTTATGAAATAGACTTATAAACAATACAGTGGATTAGTGTGATTACAGGGTAAAAACACTGATTCAATGTATTACATACGAGATAATTTAGTGTGAAAAACCTGCCTTTTGGCAGGTTTTTTCGTATATGGAGAAAGGCAAATGTTGGATGATATATTGCAGTTGCCTTATTTCCATTTTATTCTTGCAGGAATTACAGGCGCACTAATAGCCTTTCTTCGTTCTACTCTACAGCAATATCCTCCTACAACCAAAGAGCGCGTATTAGATGCCATATTATGTGGTGCTGGTACTTTATCTATTACATGGCTTGCATGGAGATTTGGCACCGAGAAGTTTAACTACAAAGATGCAATAGCGTATGCAATTCCACTTGGTTTCTTAGGCTCTGGTCATATCTTTGAGCTTATCTCCAAGAAATACCTTAAAGGAGCAACAAAATGAGAAATAACTTGTTGCACTTTGGAGCTTATGCTTTTGAATTTGGTTTTGCTTTATTAGCAGCTATTGCTGGCGTGCCAATGGTATATGCAATCATAAGTGTGATCTGCTTTGTCTGCATTTGTCTTTGGAGACGGTAATGAAAGTTTGCCCTTTAGAGACAGTTGAACAACAGAGAGTTGTTGCATGGGCAGATCATCAAAAGATAGGAAATGACACTATTGGTCAGTTCTTATTTGCAATACCAAATGGTGGTTCAAGGCGTAAAACTACAGCAAAGTTCTCTCAAGAAGCCTATCGCATGAAACGTGAAGGTGTAAGAGCAGGTGTTCCTGATCTTATGTTTGCAGTTCCCAAGCAAGGTTACGCAGGTCTCTTTATAGAGATGAAGAGAGCTGTTAAAAGCATGTCTCATGTTTCTGATGAACAAAAAATATGGCATGAGCGTTTAGCAAGAATCGGTTATAAGGTTGTCATCGCTTATGGCGCTGACGAAGCTATTCAATCTATATGTGAGTATCTAGGCTATGAGTATGCAAGCAAGCGATAATTGTAAGGATTTAATCAAGAGCTTTGAGACTTACTCAGAAAAGGCTTACAAAGCTACAGAGTATGAGAAGTACTACACCATCGGTTATGGTCATTATGGCCCAGATGTAAAAGTAAGGGATAAGTGGTCACTTACTAAAGCAGAAACTGTATTCTCTCAAGATTTAAAGAAGTTTGAAAAGGCTCTTGTTGCAGCAGTTGACGCTGATGAGATTGAAGTTAATCAAAATCAGTTTGATGCACTTTTAAGCTTTACTTACAACTGTGGCATTACTCGATTAACTAATTCAAGCTTATGGAAGTCGTTAAAGAGCGGTATTCCTAATTCAGATTTGTTTTTACAATACAAATCACAAGGCGGTAAGTATTTGGCGGGGCTCTTACGCAGACGAGTTGCTGAAATTTACTTGTTTGAAGGTGCGGATTGGCATGAAGGTAATGATCTTGTGCTTGAGTATGTTCGCATCAGACGAGCTAACAATATCATGTTAAAAAACACCAGACAGCAGACTATCGATGCTCAGGTTTATCTAAAAGTTGATCATTTAGATGGATTGTTGAGCTTTGTAGCTAAACATGAGTAATGAATTGAAGAATTGCACTCTCTACATTTGTATTTTTGTAATTCCTAATTTTGGGCATTTGATAAGCTATAATATATTCAAATACATATTTTGGAGAATAAAATGAGCTTTGTAATGTCCTTTACAGATGGCTTTGTTGCCATGGCAGATAGCCTGTTTCCAAAATATCCATCATTTGGAAAAGGCTTTGCTAAAGATAAGCAATCTTTAGAAAGAGACTTTAATATGTTTAATTCTGATTTAAGAAAAGGGATGAACAAAATTGAGCAGAAAGAACGGATTAAGAACATCCCAAACAAATACAAAAAATAAAATTTAAAAAAATTAACGAAGCTCACATATGTGGGCTTTTTTAATGCCTATTTATGACACTTACAATCTCATTCGTAATTATCTACTCATTGTTCTTAGGACATTCGTTATTGACTGTTCTAGATACAATCTGCAAGAAAAATCATTTTGCAAAAGATGAGTTTATTGGAATTGTAAGTAGTGCTGGTGTGGCAAGTGTTGTTTATTTAGCGATTATTCTTTGGTTGGTGTTGGTGCCTGTATGTTAAATCTTAAATACACAATTTTTGCTTTTATTTTATCGCTTATTGCTGGAGCTTGCTTTGGAGTCACCATCACAGCCAAGCATTACAGAGCTGAGATCATCAATCTTCAGGCAGAGGCAATAAAGACAGAACAGGATGCTTTAGTTAAGCAGCTTAATACAGAACATGAATGGCAAGCTAAGCAGAAACAGGCTGACAAAGAGGCTACAGATGAGATTAACAAGATTAAAGACAAGTACAATGCTGCTATGTCTAAGTTGCATGCTACTACTAACAGCCTGCACTCAGACAGTGGCAGTACCAGTGAAACAGCACTGTCCTCAAATACCACCTCTACCAGAGAAGCTCAAGCAACCTGTGAATGTGAACAACTTAGACAGGACCGAAGAGCTCTTGCAGAGTATGCACTTAAGCTCTCAGCTAAGTGTGATGAGATTGCAGTTGAGCGTAATGAGCTAAGTAAGAAGTATAGAGCGTTGCAATAAAATGCACCGCTTTATTAGAGCGATGCATATAACTTATCTTGCGTCTTTATTTGTATTATCTCTAACAGGACCTAAACCTTTACTTGGCAGTGTTGGCATACTTGGAAGTATAGGTATAGGTCTTTGAGATTGTTTTTTATTTGTAATTTTAACCTCCTATATTAAGAACAAGAAAACAAATTACACCTAAAAATAATGATACCAAGCAGAGAATTGATTGCATGCGTAACCTAATAGCTCTTGCTTTAATGATCTTGTAATCATCTGGAATAGTTTCATCAAAGTATTGGCATAAACAGGATAAGTTAATTATTGCCTGTTTGTATGAAGGATAATCCTTCATATTATTCACATAATCTTTGCTGTAATTGTATGGCTCAATATGCTGTGTCTTTGGTAAGAACAATGATGATAGACAAGTGATACCAATAGCAATAGCTATTAAAGAACACATCATTGATATCCAAAACAAAATGGCAATGAAAGACAGATGTAATGAGATTCTGTCATAGATAATCATCAATCCTGTAATAAGAGTAACAGCTAACCACATGTAAGTTTTTGTGATCCCCAACTGAGATGTGTATGTTTCTTGTCGATTGCTTTTAAAATGTTCTAGGCTCAAAGCTACAAGAGAGTTTAAGTAATTTACTTCTTCAGATGGTGACATCATGCTTACATTCTTGCTTGTACTCATTCTTATCATTGGTCCTTTAGTAATGTTGGATTAGTTTATGCTTAATTATAGAGCAAAATCAGCTGTAAAGATTGTTGTAGGTACTGTGACAGTGCGTTGATGAGTGCGGGTGGCAAGACGCCCGAAAATCGACTAGCTACATAGATTTTAAAAAATGGGCCGCCCATGCCAATTTGGATAAAAAAAATGAAAACAAAGCTGTTTGCTGTATGTTTAATCGCATTTGGCGCTATATTATTTAACCTTGCTTTTAAGATTGTTTTGCCTTTGATTCTTCCTCTTTTGTTTGAGACAGAGAAGTTTTATTTGAATGGTAATCTGTACTTTTCTTTTTCAGAGTTGAGCTTTTCAGGTTTTGTTGTTGCTGTTCTTTTGGGGTATTTGATTTGTTTTCTACAAAATCATATACATAAGAGCTAGCTTCAACAATGTAATCGTCAACTTTATCAAGTCCGTTTTCTAAGTAATGTGAGCAAATTGTTGCAAATATGAAAGTAATAACTGGATTATTGGATATAAACTTTTTTATTGAGTTTGTTGTTTGCTTAAGATCTTCAATATCAGTTTGTGTTACATCAGATAAAGATAAACCTTTAATAAAAGCCTTAAGTTCATCGTCATTATAGAAATTTGCATCATATAGAATTTGATAAAAGGAAACCGGATCGCCAATTTTTTGGTATTTTGCAATTATTTTCTTTAATACAATTTCTGAATATAAAGATAGCTTATTAAAGCCATTAACAAAATTGAAAACATAATGTAATTTGTTGTCTTTTAGCATGTCGCTTAATACAGGATCTTTCTTCATTTTATTTATATAAATATCAAGCAGTTCCTGTTTACTCATTACATTCTGATTGATAATCATCGAATTTATGAACTTACAACTTTCTTTTGACATTACAAGTTCATTTATTCTTTTACATGCTATCTGAGCAACCTCTATGAACATTTGAATTTCTTTACATAAATCTAGTTTTTCATGTTTTTTCATTTAGCACCTTAATCAATGGTATACACCGATACTATATCACAGCAAAAACTAGCTGATACCTTGCATATATCAAGGATCCAAGTTCGCAGATTTGTCGAAAATGGAACCTTTATTCTTGACGAACATAAAAAGCTAAGTCTGTCACAGGCAAAAGAGGCTTACGAAAGATATCGCAAGACCTTTGAAGCAGAACAGCTAAGCAAAAAGAGAACAGCTGCTAAGAAAGCTTTAGAAGGAATTGCCCCACAAGATCCAACCTGTTCTGACTTTGCTCAAGTATATAAACGTTGGGTAAATAACGTTGAGGCTGATCCTGTATCAGTTCTTAACTCAGCTAAAGCCTACTATACAGCTGTACTGGCAAAAGAAGAGAAGATTAAGCTAGATGCTTTAGAGCGTTCCCTTATTCCTGTAGAGGAAGTTGACGCTGACGCTGAAAAGGTCGGTAATTTAATCCGTTCAAAATTAACCACATTACCTTCACGTGTATCAACCATGTGTGAAGGCAGAACCGCAAGAGACATTGAGGAGATTTTATCTGATGAAATCAACAATGCTCTTGAAGAATTGCACGAGCTATTCATCAAATAGATTTGCCAGAGGTCTTGCTAAGACTTTAAAGCCTAGACCAAAGCTTACAGGTTCTCAGTGGGCTGATACATACAGAATGGTAGCTGCAGGAACTTCTCCTGAACCTGGTCTTTGGAGAACTGCACGTGTGCCCTACATGAGAGAGCCTTTAGATATGGCTACAGCTCACTCTGTAGAGAAAGTTGTCATTATGGCAGCATCTCAGGTAGCTAAATCAGAGTTATTGATAAACGTTCTAGGTTATTACATCGACCAAGAGCCTTCATCAATCATGATGGTTCAGCCTACAGTTGAAGCTGCAGAGGCATTCTCCAAAGAAAGAATTGATCCTACCTTACAGGCATCACCTGCTTTAAGAGATAAGCTGTCTCAGCCTGTAGATAAAGAGAAAGGTAGAAGCCGTAAGGCAGGATCAACCATCCGTATGAAGAACTTTACAGGTGGTTATCTTGCAATGGTAGGTTCAAATTCACCTGCAGGACTGGCATCAAGACCTATTAGAGTTCTTTTGGCTGATGAGATTGACCGCTTTGGCTCAACCCAGGAAGGCGACCCTTTAAAACTAGCCGTACAGCGTACACAGAACTTCACAAACCGTAAGATAGTGTTCGTATCTACGCCTACTACCGAGGTAAGAGAAGGCGGTCCTACTATCTACTCGGAATTTATGAAATCTGACCAACGTGAGTTTATGGTCAAGTGTCCTAAATGTGGTGAACGCTTTGAAATGGCTTGGGGCAACGTGCATTGGGATAAAGACGGAACAGGAACTGTTGTAGAAGACAGTATCAGAATGGAATGCCCACATTGTCATGCAAAAGTTCGTGGCAATGGTAAACCTGATCCTTACCTTCTTGAGAGTGGTATTTGGGTTGCTAAAGTACCTGAGGTTAAAACTGTTGGATATCATCTAACTTCTCTCTGCTCTCCATGGGTTGAACTTAAAGATCTTGTATCTGATTTTGTTGAAGCAAATCGTAAAAAAGACAAAGCAGGCCTTCAGGAGTTCATTAACTTAAAGATTGGCGAGCCATGGCATGAGGATGAAGCTGACTTAAGTTTATGGGAGAAGCTGTCAGAACGTAGAGAGTTCTATCCTGTTGCAGGTCTTCCAAAAGAGATCTTAATGTTTACCTGTGGCGTTGATGTTCAGCATGACCGCTTAGAAGCATCTATCTTTGGTTGGGCTAAAGATTACGAAAGCTATGGTATTAAGCATGTCATTATTCAAGGCGATCCTAAACTATCTGAAGTTTGGTCGACCTTAGATGTGGCACTTATGGAAAAGTTCCAATTAGAAGATGGTCGTGAGCTAACTATCTCTTGCACTTTCATTGATTCAGGTGATGGTACTTTAACTGACAAAGTTTACCAGTACACCAAGCAACGTGAACGTTCAAGAGTGTTCTCAATTAAAGGCTCATCAACTGTTGGTAAACCAATTGTAGACAGACCAACCAACAACAATCGCTACAGAGCGCATCTGTTTGTTTTGGGCGTTGATGCCGGCAAGCGTCTGATTATGCAACGCTTATCTAATCAGGATATTGGCCCTAGCTTTGTTCACTTTCCTCGTGGTCGTGATAACGGCTTTACTGAAGAATACTTCAAACAATTAACCGCTGAGGTATTTGTTAGAAAGTATGAAAGAGGCAAAGTCTATGAAGGATGGAAGAAGATTAGAGAGCGTAATGAGGCTTTAGATTGCTATGTGTATGCAACTGCAGCACTTGAGCTTATGAAACCTACATATGAGCTGTATGTAGCTAATGCTAATGAAGGACCAAAACCTACTACCAAAAAGATTGCTAAAAAGAAACGTTCGGCTGTTTGTTCAAGCATTGGTGATGAGATTTAAAGCATGACTACCAGTTATATAAGAGTAAGAAACAAGACCTATCGTGTTGTTGATGGTGTCAGATACCGTGAAATTGATGGTTATATCAGGAGTGAAGTGGTTGAAGAGCTTAAATCCCTTAGAAGTACCATGCAATCGGTTATGACAGGCGGTCAATCCTACACAATTGGAAGCAGAAGCCTTACAAGAATAGATCCAAATGCTTTACAAAACAGAGAAAAGTATTTGTTGAACCTTCTATCACAATTTGACAATGATTGTGGTGATGTAAGAACTCAGTTTGCTGTTCCAACAGAGTATTAAAAGGCTAATAAATGAGCAGAATACATTCCCAAAGAGAAGCTTCAGGATATGCTAATTCTGGAGCAAGCAGAACAAAGAGAGCTTTTAGAGAATGGTATGCAGAAGGTTTAGCTCCTGATGAAGATATTACTCGAAATTTACCCCTTTTAAGAGCGCGTAGTAGAGATCTTTACATGAGCTCTCCTCTAGCAGCAGGAGCAATTAAAACCATTACATCTGGAGTCGTTGGTTCAGGCCTTATGGTTCATCCTCATGTTGATAGAGACGTTTTAGGGCTATCTGATGCACAGGCTACAGCGTGGGAGAAGAATGTAGAGCGCGAATGGTTAGCTTATTCCGAATCTACAGCATGTGATGCCCAACGTTCTATGAACTTCTACCAAATGCAACGCTTGGTATTTATGTCTGCACTTATGAGCGGTGATTGCTTTGTGGCAATGCCTTACATTGAAAGGCCTAACAGTCACTATAGCTTGAAGGGATATTTGATCGAAGGCGATAGAATATGCAATCCAACCAATAAATATAGTGCAGATTTATGCGATTTATCGAAAGATATACGAGAAGGCATTGAAATTGGCGATTATGGCGAGGCAAAAAGCTATTACATCGCAAAATTTCATCCTGGTGATTATTCAGGTAGAAGAGCCAAGTTTAACGGTGATGATTTTGTAAAAGTTGAAGCTTATGGAGCTTCGGGCAGACACAACATTCTTCACATTATGGATTATGAACGACCAGGTCAAAGACGAGGAGTGCCTCTTTTATCTTCTGTTTTAGAAAATTTAAAACAGATTGAAAGATACGACTCAAGTGAACTTATGGCAGCTGTTATAAGCTCATATTTCACCGTATTTTTGAAAAAGAATCACCCTGCTGATGGAATTAATACAGATATTCCTTCATTAAATCAGGGAATAGAGGATATAGATCCTTCAACAATTCGTCTTGGTCAAGGTGCTATTACCACTCTTCCTTCTGATACTGACATTGAAATTGCTAATCCACAGCGTCCAAACAGCTTATATTCTGCTTTTATAGAGACACAAGCTCGCATGATGGGCGCAGGTATTGATCTTCCTTACGAGATGCTTGTAAAGCATTTTATAGCTTCATACAGCGCATCAAGAGCTGCTCAACTTGAAGCTAATAAAGCTTTCAGAATTAGAAGAGAGATGTTTGTAGGTCAGTTTATTAAGCCATTTTTTAAAGAATGGCTGTTAGAAGCTATCTGCAAAGGTCGTGTTAGTGCTCCTGGTGCACTTGAAGATCCTATGATTTTCGATGCATACACTCATATCAATGTCGTAGGTGACAGTGTTGGCTGTTTAGATCCTACCAAGGAAGTTCAAGCAGCAATTCTTAGAATTAACAATAACCTGAGCACAATTCAGCAAGAAGCCGGTGAATTAAACGGTATGAGTGCTGAAGATATCGCTTCTCAGCGAGAAAAAGAGCTAAAAATGTTTGAATTTATAGCTAAAGCTACTGCAAAGAGTGCTGATACCAATTCAAAAACAGAAAATCAGGAAGAAAACACAAATAAAGATGAAGATAAAGGAGATGAGGAGCAAGTAGATAATGCTGATTCAAATACAGACAAATGACGATGGCTCACAAGCTACGTTAGATCTTATAGGAACATTTGATAATGACGGTTTTTTTTCAGTAAGTTCTGATAAAAGTTTTGTGTCAGAGTATCGAAAAATCTCACCAAATGCTGACATTACTATAAACCTTAACTCTCCAGGTGGTTCAGTAAACTCTGCAATGACGATTCGTAATCTTCTTGCTCAACATAAAGGAAAAATCACCTGTAACGTCTTAGGTTGGGCTGCATCTGCAGCAACTTTCATTACTTCACTTGCTAATGTCCATGTAAGGATGATGCAGGGCTCATTTTTGATGATTCATAACCCCTTAAATGTTGCTATGGGCAATCAGCATGCACTAAGAAAGCAAGCTGACAATTTAGAGCTTATTGCAAATTCAATGGCGAGAATTTATGCAGATAAGTCAGGCATGGATATTAACGAAATTAAGCGTCTTATGGATGCTGAAACATGGTTCTCAGCAGAGGATGCTGTTAAATGTCATTTAGCTGATGAACTAATACCTACTTCAAAAGTTGTAGCTCAAGCTGATACTGATGGTACACCAGTATTAGGAGGAGTTGCTTTAAGTGGTGGTTTAAAACATCCCCAAAATTTAGTCATAAAAGAGGAAAAAACAGATATGGCAGATATTAAAAATGCAACAAATCCTAATGTTGCAAACAAATTAACTGATGCGCAAGCTTCAGTAAAAAGCTCTGTGTCTAGTGCAGTTGCTATTACAAGCATTGAGCAGCTTAAATCCCATTATCCTGAGCTTACCAATGCCCTTGTAAATGATGCTGTAAATGCTGCACTTACTGCAGAACGCTCAAGATTAAAGTCATTGGATGCAATTAGAGATAAGAATCCACAAATTGTTGATAATGCTAAATATGTGACATTTGCTGATGCAGCTCAGACAGCTCTAGCTATTCTACAGCAGTCAGATCTAACTCAGCATAATAAAGCTGAAGCAGTTAAAAAAGATGCTGAGAATGTAGCTGATACTTTAAGCAAGCTTTCAGCTTCATCTAATCCTGATGCAGGCACTTCATCTGAAAATATGACAGGAACAGTTGCAGCCAGTCAGGCATGGATTTCATTAATGGAAAAGACAAAGGAGCTATAAGATGACTAAGCAATTATATAGACGCATTGGTGAGTGGAAGCCTGATGATTTACTGGCAGATTCTCGCGATATCTACATTACTACTGATGAAGCTATCGACGCAGGTGCATCTTTTCACCGTGGTCAGATTGTTAAATATGATTCTACAACCAAGACTATTAAAGCGATGACTGCAAAGTCAGATATTCCTTTTGGTATTGTAGTTAGAGATGTTAACTGCTCAGAAAATGAAGACGAAAACGGAGACCTGTTTGCAACAGTCTATGTAAGAGGCTCTTTCAATGGTCAGTCTTCTTTATTAGATGCGGGTGCAATTCCTGCAGAAGACTCGTCTCACAACGCTACCCCACTAAGTTTTGAAGATTTTTATGTAGCGCTTCGTGAACGTGGAATCATTATTCGTCGAAATGTTAACTAACTGGAGCTTATTATGGCAGAACTAAATTATATTGATTTATTCTCAAGACAGACCTTAATGGGTGTCATTGAGAAAGATATTAAAACCCCTACTTATTTTAGAGACAGATTTTTCCCTGTTTTTAAAGAGTTTGATACTGAATCGTGCTTAATAGATGTCGTTGATCATCGTGACAGAGAAATGGCTAATTTTTCAGCTGTAGAAGGTAATGGTCATCTAAATACACCTAAAGGTTTTGTAACTGAAGCTTTCAACCCTGCATATTTTGATGAAAGATTTGTGGTTACAGCTCGCCAGTTAAAAGATCGTGCTCCAGGTGAAAATATTTTAGTAAACTCAATCAATGTGGATCGTAGAGCTGTCAGATTATCAGTTGCAGTTCGTAGAGGATTAGATCTGATTGATAAAAGAATTTCACGTAGAGAAGAGTATATGTGTATTAATGCATTACTCACAGGCAAAATTCAGGTAACCAATAAATCTCAAAATATAGGTGAATTTGATTTTTGGAAGTATTTAGGTTCAAATGAAAAGCCTATTACCAATTTAACTACAAAATGGAATGAGTCAAATGCTGATCCTATATCTGACTTACAGTTAGTTGCAGATAAAATGTCAACTCAGTCAGGTCGCCAGCCTCAAGATCTATACTTAGGACTAAATGCATATCAGGCTTTGTTAAAGTACCTGCAAACTGATAAAGGTCATAATCTATTTGATAATCAGCGTGTTGATTTAGGTAAGATCAATCCTCAGGCTGACCAAAACCAGAACTGTATTAAATACAAAGGTTATCTGTCAGATCCTAGTGTAAATATTTACGTATACACCGGTAACTATACTGTTAACGGCAAAAATTATAAATATTTCCCTGATGATGCAGCTTTAATGGTTGCTTCAGGAACCGGTACTACAGAGAGTGCTTGGAGAGCTTATGGTGCCTGCGAAGTTTCTGATTCTGAATTTAGAGAAGGTAGACTTGAAACAGGTGCAAGAATTACTGATTCATGGTATCAGAGAGACTATGAAAAAGGTCAGGTTGTTCAAATTCAGTCAGCACCGGTGGTTGATGTTGTAGATCCTCAGCTTTTCCAGGTTATCAGAGGAATCGTTTAATGAGTAAGGTTAGATTTTTAAAGAATACGATCTTTAAAGATAGGTATTATCCAGCAGATGAAAAGGCAGAGTTCGATGATAAAGACTCTGCCTTTTTAGTTAATGGTGGATTTGCTGAAAATGTTGATGACGCAAATTCTACTAAGACAAACGCTGATACCAGTGTTTCAAAATCTGTTGGTGTTTCTACATCTTCAAAGAAAACAACCGGTAAAAAATAATGTCTGCTTTTAAAGATGCAATAGCTAATGACATAGACAAGACATTTTTCAATGTTGATGAGTTTTCTGACGTACACAAGTATGAAGACCAATCAATAAAGTGTCTTGTAGATGATGATCGTTTAGATACAGCTTCAGGAAGCTTTGCCAATGGAGGTGTATTTGAGCATCTAACTGAGCTGTATGTATCTGAAGAAGCTATCGGTGCGCCTGTTAAGGGGCAAAGCGTAACTCTTGATGGGGTGAAGTATGTAGTTCGCTCGGTGTCGATTGAATATGGTGTCATACGTATAGTTTTAGCAGATGAAGAACAATGAGTGATCTTAAACTTACAATTTCTA
>Ga0256404_1002868_pt1 | contig 36682 bp, 29 predicted proteins | sample RumenRJG_01DNA_FD_185990 | JGI IMG/M metagenome (GOLD analysis project Ga0256404, IMG submission 185990) | Bovine rumen microbial communities from Lethbridge, Alberta, Canada - RJG_01 | ecosystem: Host-associated > Mammals > Digestive system > Stomach > Rumen | place: Canada: Alberta | collected... | reverse complement strand
TTATTTTCATTCAGCAAATTGAACATAATCTTTTACATTAATAACTTCAAGTACAATTGCCTGGTTCCAAGCGCGTCAAAATGCAAATAATAATAGTGATGCATTTAATATAGATTCACTAACTGGAAGATTCTTATCAATGAAGATTTTTCTTTCAAATATGCCAGAAAACCCTACTACTACCCCTACAAATTACAGTTTTAATACAACTGAATATGGCATAATAACACTAAAAGATTGGAAGTCTAAAGAAGTAATTTTTACACCTAAAGATGCAAATAATGAAGGCAAACCAGCCGATTTACTTCAATATAGTCTTTATAATCAAAGAAGACCTGTAATGTTACTTGTTGAGTTAGATAAAGTCTATACTTTTGATGCAACTAATAAATATGCTATTACAGCAACCACCGATAAGAATTTCATTGGTTTATTTAACGAAGGGCAAACCGGAGACGACTATCCTAGATTAAAGCCAGCAAACAATCCATTAAGCTCAGTGATTAAAGTTTTTTCAAGTGCATGCAGTGATTTAGCCAATGTTGATTTTACACCTACAATACCACAAGAAACCGCATCAAACGTAAAACATTTTGCAAATTTTACGCTAGATAGTGAAGGCGAATACACATGTACTGATGAAGATTTCGATCAATCTATTAATTTTTATGAGTCCCCAACTTCAGGAAGTGTGAATGTTAAATATATTTCAATTGTTTTGGATTATTATGACGCTGCTTTGTCGTTTATTTATAACAATTATCTAGGGTACGATGTCCTGGATCAAGATTCTATAACATACATTTGTGATTGGACGTTATCGATTTAATATGAAAGTAAGTAAGTATTTTAAGTTCATTTTAGGATTATTGATTGGGTGCGTAGGTATCTGTACCGCCTCTTTAACTGCGGCTTGGTTCACTTATACTGCTCAAATTAAAGGTGCTGAAAATGAACTTATTGGTTCAAGTGAAGGCGCTTATTATGCTCGTGGAAGAGGAACTCCTGAAGATCCTTTCATCATAAATAAACCTAGACATTTATATAATTTAGCGTGGTTACAATATTTAGGTAGGTACAACAAAGTTGAATCGGGTAAAGTGAATCAAACTTATTTTGCTATTGATCCTAGAAAAGATGAAAGTGATACTACTGACTACTCAAATTGGTATCTTGATATGAGTGGAGAAGTTTTGCCTCCAATTGGAACTGAGACATATCCTTTTTTAGGTAATTTTGATGGCAGAGGATACACAATTAAAAACTTAACTACATCAAATGAATATGGAACTGCTGATGGAGATGTTAAAAAGAAACCTGCAATGGTTAATTTAACGGATAATCAATTAGAAGGTGTTAATATTGTTGGCGCATTTGGTGTTGTTGGAGATATTGATGGAACTTATGAAGGAAAATATAAAAAAGAAAAAGAAAATATCGACCCGGAAACTGGAGAAACCTCTATAGAAAAAATTTTAAGTGTTCACGATGTTAATATTGAAAATAGTAATGTAGTGAATAATTTAGGCACATCTTTAGTTGGAATGATAGCGGGTTATAGTGATGGAGATTTAAGTAACATTGGCGTTGTAAACTCGAGTTTGGATTTAAAAGAAAACACATCAGTGTATAAAGATTTCGACAATGTTTCTAATTATTCTACCGTTGGTTTTTGTACTGACGAATATGTTGATAAGATTAATAAAGAAATAACAACAGTTTACACACCAAAAGAAGAGAATATTGACCCTCCTTTTACTGCAAAAGATACAGTAGGAGATGGAGCTAATTGGGGTGGATCAATAAACATGAAAGATATGTATGAAGGACTAAAAACAAATTTCTTTGATCAATACTATGTCAATAGTTCAATTCGAACCAATCAAACGATTAAATATGTATCAAGTAAAACTATTGTTTACGATGAGAATGATAACCCAAGTGAACCAACAAATGTTGTTGAATCAGCGAGTCCTGCTTACAAAAATACTTATTTCTTCAATGATAAAGTTTATGATTCTGTTGATAATAAGCAAACTGCTAGTATTACTCAAGGTATATGGAATGCGAATAACTATGAACCACAAAAGTATATGTGCATGTCGGGTTATAGAGTTAGAACAGTTAATAATGGATTACGTGTAACTGAAACTCGATATGATCAAAACAAAATGTATCGTATTTATTGTGAAGTAGATGGCTTAAAATACTATTTAAATAGAAACGGTAATAATATTAATTATGCTACAAATGAGGCAGCTACAAACTTATGGGCATTTGATAATGGAAAAATATATCAAAGAGATGGTGCAACCAAATATTATCTTTATCAATATTCAACGACGGAAGTTAGAGTACAAACTAATGAGACAGGAAATTGGTCTTATGACTTGAATGAGTTTAACTTTTTAAGTGTTGGTACGGGAGTGAATCTGAGGTATTTAGTTTTTAAGAATTTTAACTGGACATTAGTTCAAGACCTAACGGAGAGGATTACTTATTACACAATTTCAACTGGAGGTAGATATTTGGTGGCTTCATATAATAATGGTCGAACTAGTTTTTCTTCTACTACAGATGCATCGGATGCTACCCTTTGGCTATTTGACAACAACAATTATGGCAACTTTTACATAATAATTAATTCGACAAAATATTATCTTTGTTTGACAAGCTCATATCAATATAATAACCAAATGGGGACTTATACGTATTCACTTGGCATTGATCCTTCAATAAGTTATAGAGTTTCTAGAAGTTCTAGTTCTACTTCGTATTTAACGTCAAATTATGATGGATACAATGTATATTTAGGTCTTTATAATAACAATATAGTTGCATCAGAAAGTACTAATTATCGAAATAGATTTACGTTTACTAGAGTCGATGGAGATGAGGTAACTTATAACCTTAAATTAAATGAAACAGAAACTAAGATTCAATATACGCAAACAATAACACAAAACGCTATATATGAATGCCCAGATACATATTTTCCTCTAAAATCTAAAACCAATAGTCAGGGACAAGTTACAGAGTTTGCGGTTCCTGATAAAACAAACACTGGGTATATTGTTAGCGGAGCAGAATTTGATTCTCAAACAACAAACCAAGTTGGTGATATTAGAATCTCCTCTTTTAATTTAACACCAAGTTTAAGAAATTCTGGTGGCGCAAGTTTGACGACTGTCTATACAATTGACGATAATTCTAAAAGAGTTAGTCATAATTCTTATAATCAAAATAACACAAACCTAGGTCAGCGAAACGGATATGGTACAGTCATTAATGCTAGTGTTGCTTCTCGATTTGAAAAATATGAAACTTCAAAAAGTCAATTGATTGAAAAAGGATTAACAGGAAGCGCAGTTTATGGTTTACATTTTATGGAGGCAAGCATTGCTAAAGATTATAGAGATTCCTCTAATAATCTTCTACATGAAACGCGTATCCCAAAGGCTTATATAAATGGGAAAGAATATGCAAATTATCAAGTTCCGCACGATGCTATTGATTTTAACCTCAAAGAAAAAGGATATATAAATTTTTTTGCGGGGACGTATTTCTTTGGGAGTAATGGTGATAACGACAGTTTTTTCTCTTTACATAAAATATATAGGCCATCTGAAACGAGTAATGACATTAATGTTATCAAAGAAATTCAATATATTTACAAACCAAAAGCAGCATATGAGAATTATTCTTACATATATCAATTTACTGATGGAACGTATTCTAAACCTTTTAAGTTTATGGATGGCAAAAAAGTTACATTAGATTCAACAGAAAATAGTGTAACTTATGTGAATGATTTTATTCCTCCAAGTTCAGCAGATACAACTATGGAATTTTCTTCATATTACGAAACCACCCCTTGCTTTAAAACTTCTTGGATTAAAAGAATGGCTAATGGGTTAATTTGGAATGCTGCGTACTATTTTGAAATTCCTATGAATGATGGCGAATACGCTTTGGGTTGTGATGATACATCCGGCTCTGTCGGATGCTATTTAATGTATCTAGATATTGGAGCCAACGCAGCTGTAAATAATAGAGTTATAGTAAATGAAAAGTTTACTTGGGAAAATCAAATATTCAGTTTTCCAAAAGGTGTAGCAGTTATAAGCGCTGGCTCAACAAATATTTCTGATAAAAATTCCTATTGTGTCACAATTAAAAACGAAACATCGGGAACAATAACTTTAAAAATTAATAGTGATACCGAAGGTGAAATTGTCAGAACCGGTTCAATGGGTTCGGGTAGTGAACTTGAATACGTATCAGAAGGTTTAACAATTAAAGAAGGGTCAAATAATTTTGATTATAGATCACAAATTCCTTTGGATAAATCATTGACTACGCTTTTAAGAACATCTTTTTATGACTATCGACCAAGTGATGGAACAACATTAAAAACTGTTTTTGAAAAAACAAAAGTAGATAGTGGTGCATGGTCATCAACAACAATTAAGAAATACGGAGCAGATGGAAAAGAAGATCAATCCTTAAAGATTTATGACAATGAAGGAAGACCTATCACTTCATATACCATTGACGATGCCGCTATGAATAACGCAAATGTAGCTTTAATGTTTAAAACTGTTTTTGGATATGGTGGTCAAATTAGTCATGATTTCTTAACTAAAGTTACAACTAAGCCAGACAATAACGGAACAATTTACTGTACTGTTAATGCTTATGACATAACTCTTACGTTTACAATAGAAAGTGGATATGTTTTAGATCCAAATAGTGCACATGTTACGATTATAGGTATTTCAAACAATACTTTAATTTACAAAATTAACGAAACAATTGTTACTACAAATGCAAATTGGTACGTTGATATTTCTGCTTCTTAATTTCAAGCACTTTATTTTGCATATTATTTTATCTCAACTTTTAATCTAGAGCCTTACGGATAAAAGTTTTGTACCCAAAAATTATCATCGCATATCATGCTAAACTTTTGTAGTAACATAATTTTGCTAAAACTATTTTAAATGAGTTTTAGTAGAGTTTATGTTCATTGGTGATTACGATTATAGATACCTTGTTGATTATTTAGCTGAATTATTTCAGGCTGCTTTAAATACGCAAATTCATTTAGATTCATTCGAAAGAAATCTTTCTCATAGTGACTTTATTAAAGAACTAGAAGAGAATCAAGATTCATTTTTATATAGGAACATTGATAATGAAAAAGAAAAGATCCTAGGTTCGAAATGTTTAGAATATAGTTGGGAAATAAGCGGTATATGTTATTGGATGGCAGAAGCATATCTAAAAATTTTCTATAAATATAGAAGATCATTCGAATACATCTTCTTAATACTTCCAATCAAAGAAATGATTCGCAAATTTAATTTATATCATCTTGAGGATTTTAGTAGTATTGTATATTTATTTGAAATAATTGAGTCTAAAACAACTACATTAAGACGATTAATGAAGCGCGAACATTTAACATATCATAAATTAAGTGAACTAAGTGGTGTAAGGAAGAACACCTTAATTAGATATGCTAAAAATGACAATTATTTAACTCAAGGAAAATTTGATGACATTATGAATATTGCAAGAATCTTAGAAGTTAAACCAAATATATTTTCTAAAGATATTAAAGTCCACTTGAATAGGTTGATTAATATGGATTTTGAATGTTATGCAGAATATAGGTTATATTATTATTTTTCAATACTATGTTATTTTATAAGTGATTTTGCCTTGAATGAGTTTAACTTTGATAACGAAAGTAAATGCTTTGTTAACCATAAGAAAGATCAAAAGGTTTTTATAATTGAAAGTGAAGATACATTTAAAGATGCTGTATCCCAAATTAATACGGAATCTTTTAATCATAAAAACACATATGTTTTGTTTGCTAATGGAGAAGGTCAATTTTCCAAAATAATTAAGAATTGCAGAGTTTTTGATTTAAAAGTTAACTCATTTGCCATCGATAAAGAGACTTTAATCAACTTAAAAACCTCAAGAAAATACCAGATTAAGTTTAAAGTGAGAATACACGCTGATGAAGTTGGAATAATCGAAACAGCAAAATAAAAATAGTTTTGTATTGTGTAAAAAGATAGACAAACAATGTATTTATTTTTGTAATTAAATGTAGGTTATCAAATATCTTTTATATTAAATTCACGTTTAGAGTAATATCAAATTAGCAAAAATCATTCTTTTGGTTCAAGAATACTTTTAATTTTACAGTCATAAGAATTCCCACGAAATATCATTTCATTTCAAAATTTGATTTGCTTAGTTTATAATTTATAAGATTTTATCTTATAAACAGGAGGGAAACTATGAAAATGAGAAAAATTGGATTACTCTTATTGTCAAGTCTTGTTCTAGGATCAATTGCTGCTTGTGCAGGTGCAACAGGCCCTCAAGGCCCACAAGGTCCTCAAGGTGAAAAAGGAGTTGATGGTACTAATGGCACTGATGGCGCTCAAGGTCCTAAGGGTGAACAAGGTTTACCAGGAGAACAAGGTGAACCAGGAAAAGACGCTGTTCAATATGTTCCAGCACAATTCTATGATTTTGATGGTAATCTTATCGATACCAACTTCTATAAAGCAGGTGAAGCTATTCAATCAACAATTAGTGTTGATGATGAATTTAACTTCTCTGATGAAGGCATTACAAGTAGAAAATTTAGCGGTTGGGATGTTGATTTAACAAATGGTATTAATGAACCTGCTAAGATTCACGCACAATACGTAGAAAATAGTTTTGCTGTTGCTGGTGATTTTGCTGGTCAAACTTTAGCAGTTTCAATTAGCGAAAAAGGATTGTATATTGAATCACTTGAAGATGATACATTCTATTATCTTTCAGATATTAGTGAAGTTACTCAAGGGGAAGAAAGTGTTCCTGCTTTAGTAATTAGTGATGCTGAAGGAAACGAAAAATATCTTTATGTAGCTGATGTTGAAGGCTATAGCCAATTAGTTTTAGGAAACTACGATGATAATTTCGTTCTAACTTACGAAGATGTTTTATTGCCAAATGCATCAATGTTTGCTGGTGCATACAATATGTGGGGCGAATATTCAGAATCTAACATCATTTATGTTCTTCATGGTGAACTTAACCCAACAACAGGCTTAGGATATATTGATGTTACTAATGGGGGAGGCAGTGATTATTATGATTCTGTTTACTACTATTTCCCACACTTACTTAAAACTGAAACTGGTTTTGTTCCTGCAATCGACTTATTAGATAACGAATATGATACTTTCTATGGAGATACATATTTTGATGGAGAAGGTTTATATTCAGATTCCTGGGAAGATTATTTATATGATGATATCGGCATCTTTGCTGGTGGTCTTTTTGATGGTGAAAAAGAATATGAAGTCGAAATTATTGATGGCGATGAATTACTTCTTGATGGCACAAAATATTTTGTTACTCCAGAAAGAGATGAATTAGGCCAATATTGGACTTTTGATTCATTTAATAATTCATTTACACTTAGAGCAAATGGCGATGGCGTCACTTTCGAAAAGGGTGCCATGGAAATGGAAATGGCTTTACTTGCAACAAGAAGCTCCATTTTAAAATCCTCTTATGAATATTATTGGGAAGATTTCAAACCAGTAACATTTGAAAATGGTTCAAGAAAAGTTTCGTTAAATTGGGGATTTGATGATGATTATAATGATGTCTTTATTCCTCAACTTAATGATGCAGATTTAAGCGAAGAAAATTGGAAATGGTCAATTAAAGATGGCAGAATCGTCTTATCATTCTATGATGAAGATACATTCGAATGGTTTGATCTTAAAGTAGTTCAAGATAATAGAATCGCCCAAGTTTACGATATGTCTGGTGACTATGAATATTACCTTAATAGAAAGATGTATACTGAAGCATATCAAGGTAGATATATTTATCACGACATTATATCAGGATCTAACACTGTTTTAGAAATTGGTGAAGACTTAAGCATTAGAATTAATGAAGGCGAACCACTTGCTACAACTTTAGTTTATGAACCAGATAGAGTTGATATTCCTTACTTAAAATACGGTGAAGATAACTGTGAATCTTTCATTTCTTATGTTCCTAAAGTTGGCGCATTTGTGCATGTAAAGGAAATAATTAGTGATGAAGGAATTGAAAATCAACAAGAATTATATTTTGCTGAAGAAGCAGTCACTTCAATGTTTGGCGAATATGTTAAGAATACATCAGAAGTAGTTATTAATTTCTCTGAAACAGGTTTAAAAGTTAATAATTCTGATACAAGATATATGTTCACAATCAGTAACGTTAATGGTGGAACTCTTCCAGGCTTTATGGCTAGTGTTAACGGTGGCGTTAAATTCTATGGTTCTAACTTAGCCGGAACATTCTATGAATATGATGTTAATACTGAAACATTTGAATTAAGTGAAGTAGGAACTTACATCTTTAAGAGCGCATTTGAAGAAGCTGTTGGAAACTACGTCAAAGAAAGCAAATACGGTGTAGAGAAATTTAGACTTACTAACGATGGTCATTTCTATGTTCCAGTAGTTAATGCAACAGGTGATGGCTTAACTGAAGAAAGTAGAGATTTCTATTTAACAACAAGTGCATCCTCAACTGGTGAAATTAGCGCAACAGTTTGGTTTCTTGAAACAAATAGTGAAATGTATATTGCTGCTAAACACGTACAAGGAGCTCTTCAAATCGGTCCAGGTTTAATTTACACAGCTGAAAACCTCTATAAAGCAAATGGTTTCTATAAAGCAGATGGAAAAGTCTATTCAATTGTTGATAACAAAGTATATGTTGATGGAAAATTAGCAACAGTAACTAGTATTGAAATTGGAGATAATTCAGTTTCAATCCTCATTGGTGGCGATGTCCTTAAAGTTGTATTTGGCGATGAAGGCGAAAGATCAGCTTCTATAACCACAAATGACGATTCAACTATTGATCTTGCTGATGCCGGAACAATTGCAAGTTATACTGAAAATATTGTATTTGGTTCAGATGATACACAATATATTGTCAAAAAAGAATATGATATGAATGGATTTGTTGTCTATAACCTCTACTTAAAAGGCGTTGACGGAGCAGCCGATACCAAACTCAATTCAACATTAACAGTTGGTGTTATTGAAGATAGTAAATTTGCACTTAGATTCTCAGTTGGAACAGATTATTACTTCCTCTTTGAGGATGGATCGGTGAAGAAAGGATCTTCAATTCCAACCCCTCCACCACTACCTCCAGTCCCACCTGTTCCAGGACTTAGTAAATAATTAGCAATTATTTTATTAAAGGCAGCCATAAACGCTGCCTTTTTTAATGATTAAATAAAAGCGTAATCGTATAATTTAGTAAAGTAAATATGAGACACCACCGTAAATTTTTTGCATATTTAGCCATTTCGCTTCTTTCTATAGCTTTTACTGCTTTAGTCATTTATGACTTAATCATGATGATTAATTTAGGTATAAGTAGCAATTATTTAAGAGTGTTTTTAGAATTCTTTCCTGAATTAATTGCTAGCGCAGTAGGCTTATTTATTCTTGCTAGAGTTTACGTTAAAGACACAAAAAGAATGGCCTATGTTATATATAAAAGGAAGAAGAGGTTTGTTAGATTTAAAAATATCATTAAACCTTTAACTTTGTGTTTACTCTTTATTGCAATTGCTTCTTTAACAAGTAGCGCCACTCACTTAGGAATTATTAAAAAGATTGATGACACAAGTGTTGATAAGATAGTTTCAATTGTTTTTAATGTGGTGCTTGTTTTATTAATTAGTGTTTCCTTAATTGTAGATTTTGAAAAGAACATGAACTTAAAGAAAGCTTTAATTTTAATTGCTACTATCTTTTATCTATTAGTATTTTTCTTTGATTTATATAACGGATATTTTGATATGTATCGAATTATCATTGGTATATTTTTAGTTCTAGGTGAGATATTCTACCTTCTTTATTCCCTATCATGTACAAATGTTACGATTGGACAAATAGAGTAAAATAATGAAGTTTTGCAGGCTTTTTTAGAAAAATAGATATGTTTTTCCAATATAAACTGTCTTGTTTTAAAATACCGTTCTAACACTTTTCTAAACCATTTTGCATATATTTAGAATATTTGATTATCTTAACTTTTACTAAAATAATAATTAGAGGTACCTATGAAAAAATCAGTTTTAAGTTTAGTCTTTTTAAGTCTGTCTGCTCTTATTTTTAGTTGTGGAAATAATACAAATAACATTAATAACGATAACGAAGTCAATGAACCTAACAGTCCAAAAGTAGAAAAAATCGAATTAGATTATGACTATGAAGAAGTAGAAACACCTACATCAAGTTCAAAAACATATAAAGAAAATGAAATTGAAGTTCCTGAAAATGATATCCATTCAGCTTTGCAACTTGCCTATATTAAATCAGGATATAATTCAATTAGTACTTTTGCTAAAGGAGTTAAGGAATTATCTAAATCTAGACCAATTAAATTTTTATGTGAAGCAATCGAAGAAGAATATGAAGAATTCTACATTGAGATAAGTGAAACTTATGACCATAAAGATTCCAAGATTTATAAGACTAAGGCAAATTACATTGAACTGTATAATCTAAAAGTTGGAACAACTTATTATTTTAGAGGGCACGAAAAGAAAGAAAGACTTAAAGACCTAGACTGGTGGAGTCTATCAACTGAAAATTCTTTACCTAGAAACTTAAATATTGATGGCGTAACTAATGTTAGAGATTTAGGTGGCTATCCTTCAAAACTAGGAGGCAAAATTAGACAAGGATTATATTATCGAGGTGGAAGATTTAATAAAACTTACGAAGATAAAAAGATTGGTGATTATGTTGAATTTGTTAGAGAATTAACCGAGGAAGGATATAAAACATTCGTTGAAGACCTTGGACTTAAATCTGAAATTGATTTAAGAATGAATACTAATCACTATACCTCAACTTATGCCTATGAATATGGCGCAATTACTAACGATTCTTTTAGTGATATTGAATACTGTCCATTCCCTTTTGATTGGACTAAGTCCAATATGTTAATTGATGAAAAAGAACAAGTTGCTAATGTTTTTAAATTCTTATCTCATAAAGAAAATTATCCAGTTTATCTACATTGCAACATTGGTACTGACCGCACAGGCATGTGCTCGTATTTACTAGGAACACTTTTAGGTATACCTCAAGTAGATTTATATCGAGATTATTTATTTTCTAATTTTGGTAATATTGGAGGGTCACGCGATATCAGTAAACTCATTAACACCTATTTACCAACAATTAAAAAATATAATGAAGCAAATTTTCATTTAGATGCTAAAGCTTATTTATTAGAAGCTGGAGTTAGTGAAGAAGAGATACAAAACATTATTGATATTTTTATTGATGATGAAATAATTGTTGAAGAATAGAATGAAAAAGCCTGCATAATTCAATAATTATTGCAGGCTTTTTAAAATGGACATAACTTGTTTTTACTTTATTTTTCTTTTGGATTACAATATTTAAAGCGAGTTACTTATGACAAAAGTTGAATACGAAAAGTTACAAAAAGAATATAGTGATCTTGAAGCAAGATATATTGAAGAAAGATATCGAATCATCGATTCTAAAAGAGAAGAATTAAGGAATCTAGATGAACAATATGCGATTGATAAACTTGCTATCAAGACTCCTTTAAAAGCGGAAAAATATCGTAGAAAATTAGAGAAGAAAAGAGAACACCGCAGACTTAATGAAGCTCCTAAAAGAAAACTTCTTGAAGAAATCGGAAATGCAGTTAGTCATGGGGTTGGTGCTTTAGTTGCCGTTGCGTGCTTAGTTTTAATGATTTTAAAAGCTAATAGTCCTTTATCATTAACAGCAGCGTTAGTATTTGGAATCTGTTTTATACTTCAAATGACTTTTTCTTGCTTATATCATTCTTTTAGAGGCGGAAGCACAGTTAAAAGAATCTTTAGAAGATTTGATTATTCCTCAATTTATTTAGAAATCGGCGGAACATTTGCTCCTTTATATCTAATCTATATGGTTGACCATATGTGGGGATTAACTTGGGGTATTGTTTTCTTTGCTATTCAATGGGCTTTAATTATTACTGGCATTACTTTTGTTGGGGTATTTGGACCAGGTAGATTTAGATGGCTTCACTTTACACTTTATTTTGCAATTGGATGGAGTGGAGTCATTTTTATCCCTTATTGGATACAAAACAACTTGCCTTTATTTATATGGATTATTTCTGGAGGAGTTACCTATACTTTAGGTATGATTCCTTTTGCTGCATTAAAGAATAAACCTGTCTCTCATTTTATTTGGCACCTTGTCGTCTTAGCGGCTTCTATATTGATGCGGACAGGTATTTATTTATATGTTTTTTAGAAAATTTTAAAATTTCCGTATTTTTTATACGTTTTTTCTTGATTTAATATTTTTAATATGCTAATTTATACTAAACACGTGGAGGTGTTTATTATGAATGGTATTAGACTTGAGCGCCTAGTTTTGCGCAATTTTAAAAATGTATCAAATGGAGAGATATTCTTTAACGAATATAAAAGTCTTTCTAGAGGCGTTTTTGATGAAGAAATTTTTAGCAACATTTTAGGTATATATGGACAAAATGGAAGTGGAAAAACTTCTGCCATTAATGCCTTGAAAGTTATTCAATATTTATTGAGTGGGAAACCTTTACCTGAAAAGTGTTTAAATTATGTAAAAGTAGGTTACAACTCATTTGAGATTTTTAGCGATTTTTTAATTACTTTTGATGAACTTAAATTATTCGTAAAATATAGCGTTAAATTAGGGAAAGATGAAAATAGGTATTTCATTTTAGAAGAAAATTTAAGCTCATATAATGTAATAGATAAAAAAGATAGTGAGACTGGTTTTTCATTTAAAAAAGGTAAAAAAATAAGTGGCAAAAGCGTCTCTAATTTTAGTAAGGACATTAAAGTTATCTATGATTATATAGCTGACATCGAAAGTGATTTAGATAAAAATGATGGTAAGGTTTTATCTACAATTTTTAACAAAAAGCTTATTGATTTAGTTAGTAAAGAAGAAACAGGAAATGAGCTTTATATAAAAATAATTCAAGAATTGGAGGCTTTTGCTGTTAAGAAATGTTTAATTTATAATATGGATTACTTCAAAGAAAATGAAGATAGTGGCATCAAATTTAGAATTACAAATGAAGAGGGCAACATTGAAGACGTGATTGCTTCATTTGATCAATCAGTTTTTTCTTATTCAACTTTTAAGGCCTTTAAAAATACAATTGATGGTATTAATAAGGTAATGCCAGCTATAATTCCTAATTACAAAATTGATATTATTTCTTCTAATAGTGAAGACGTTCAAAAGATTACAAATAAAGCCTCTTTCATTTTAGTCGCAAAAAGAAAAGATGAATTTCCAGTACCATTAATTGATGAATCAAATGGTATTAAAAAAATAATTTCATTAATTAGTGGGTTATTAGAAACCTTCAATAACGAAGGTGTTTTGATGGCTGTAGATGAACTTGATAGCGGGGTTTTTGAATACCTTTTAGGCGAACTTGTTTATACATTTGCAAATTTTTCAAAAGGTCAATTAATTTTTACATCCCATAACTTAAGAGCTTTAGAAAAGTTAAATTATAAAAATATATTCTTTACTACAACGAACGAAAACAAGACTTACACTCAATTGATTAACGTTAGACCATCAAATAATTTAAGGGATTTATATTATAAATGTATTGCTAACGAGAACTTTAAAACTGAAGATAATTTCTATGATTTAATTAGTACAGAAGATTTAGTTGCAGCTTTAGCAAGTGAGGAGGAAGAAGATTGAGCAAGAAAATGTGTCTCTTCTTAGTGGAAGGACCTACTGATAGATTGCGTTTGTCTTTATTAAATGATCTTTTTGATGATTCGAAAATCAAGTTTGCTACAATGGATGGCGATGTTTTTACCTCTTTAGATTATGAAGAAACAACTAAAGTCAAAACTTTAAATAGTTTAAATAACGATAAAATTTATAATTTTTCAGAGTTTGATGAAGTTTATCATGTTTGTGATACTGATGGCTGCTTCATTAACGAAGATTGTATTTATGAAAATGCTGAAGCAAAAAAGACTTTATATGAAAGGAATCAGATTTTTACTAAATCAAGAATTAATTTAATCGAAAGAAATAAGGTCAAAGCGAGCAATTTAAAAGACTGCAATTTGAAGTCAAATTATAAAGTATTATATTTTTCAACAAATGTTGAAGACGCCTTTGAAGAGATTCAAAACCCTAAAGCCAATAACAAAGTTAATCTTTCAATAAACTGTTTTAGAAGGTATAAAAATAAACCGATGCGTTTACTTAAAAAACTTTATGATATGTGTCCACCTGTTAAAAGCTTAAAAGAAAGTTGGGATTTTATTTCTTCTGAAAGGAATTCACTTGATAGTTGGTCTAACTTATTTTTGTTTGTGTTGGAGCATAAAAACGAATTGAAACCAGAAATACAAAAGAAGTTAAATTCACATGATATTGAACAATTTTGGAGGTAAAATTTGCAAAAGTTCAATATTTTTTAAAAACCTAAAGAATTCAATGAAATTTTATATTTCAATAATGTTATAGAGAAATTTCAATAAATTGATAAAATTTAATTAGGTTAGGGAAATGAATTTAGAAAAGAAGACGATCAAAGAAACTGCATATAAAGATTATGCTCTTTTTGGATGGCAGAAATCTTATAATCTTAAAAGTGATAAAAATGACGAGATTGTAATTATACGAGACATAAAGATGAGACACTATAATGAAGTCGTTGTGTTAGAAAAAGAATATTTTGAAAATCTTGCTAAACTTCGTGTCTATAAGCCAACACCATTTTATATTTATCTTATTCTTTTAATTGCGTTTTTTATTCCTGGAGTTGCATTTGCTATTTATAAGGCAATAAAGAAATCTTGGGTGAAATCGAATAATAAGAAAATCAATAATCAGTTAACACATATAAAACATGAACTTCAAACATTAAAATAAAATCAGCCTGTGTGAAGTGAGGCTGATTTTTTATTCTATATATCCCGCTTTTTTCATCTCCTCCATATAATTATCTTGATAATACTTGAAGGATGATTTGTAGTATTTATAAACTTGAACCCTTAATTCGTAAGGTCTTAAAATGTAAGCGTCATTTCCGAAGGAACTGAAATATTTAATTGCTTGTTCATACGAACAATTGAAGAGGTAGATGCCATCAACAATTTCTAAAGGTTGAGGTCTATAAAGGCTTATTGAATTAAATTTTTTAACACCTTCAGGGGTTAGTTTAACTTCAATTTTCTTCTCATCTCCATTATAGATAAATTGAGGGGCTGTTCTTGCTGATTTTTGGAGTATATTTAAATCTTCTTGAGTAAATGAGACTGGATCATCTTTTATAATTACACTAGAGATTCTTGTTAACCTACAAGAGAATAGTTTTTGTTCGTTTTTAGCAAGTAAATATACACCTAAATCATCAGATGCAATTTGAATGGAATGAGGTGAAGCTACACATTTTTCATTTGTATCTTTAAACGAAATAAAAACTTTTTTCTTTGATTTAATTGCATTTCTTAATGAAGAAATTTGTTCAGCAAACATGATTTGTTCGCGTTCATAAAGAGGAAGCCTAACATAAGAAGCAAGGAGAGATCTAAAGAAAGAAGATAAATTATCACCTTCCCCAATGTTAGCAATAATATAGTCGAATCTATCTTTATTTTCTTTATTAGGTCTAAAGGCAATGATGTCATCATGCCTATCTTCGAAAGGAATAATAAATTTACTATTTAATTCTTTAACGATTACAGATGCTGTTTTAGTTTTTGTTAATTCATCTTCAGAGGAAATGTGAGAAGCGATTAAGTTTTGCTTGGCTTTTTCGTTTTCGACAAACTTTGTGTAATAGTTAAGAATCACCGTTAAAAGAAAATCATTCTTTTCTAGTTTTCCGTTTTCTTTCATAAATCCGAAGTAGAAACAGTCTTTATCGAGTGCTTCTTTAATTTCTGTATTTAATCTAACATTAATCTTGCTATCCATATAACCTCCTTATTTGTACCCATAATATAGGAACTTTGTATAGTTTAATTATACCTACAAATGCTCTATTATCAACATATATTGGCTATATTCCCAAAATGAAAATAAATAAATTGTACCCAATAATTATCAATTAGTAATTTTGAACTTTTAATATTTCTAAATTGTGAGACAATTAATTTATGACAATAAGAAAAACGACAATTTCAGATTTTCCTAAACTTCAAGAAATCTACGCTCACGCTAGAAGTGAAATGATTAAAAACGGTAACCCAAACCAATGGAAAAACATTTCGCCTAGAGAAGAACTCATCATTAATGACATAAAAAATGGTGATAGTTATGTGGTTTTATTTGATGAAGAAATTGTCGGAGTGTTTTCGCTGATTCTTGGCAAAGACCCTACTTATGAAGTAATTGAAGGACAATGGTTAAATAATGAGCCTTATGGAACAATCCATAGGATTGCTAGCTTAAATAAAGTTAAAGGTGTTTTCGATGAAGCTATTAATTTTGCTTTTACAAAAACTAAGAATTTAAGAATTGATACTCATAAAGATAACTCAATTATGAAACATTTACTTAAGACTCGTGGATTTACATATTGCGGAATAATTTTTCTATTAAACGGAGAACCTCGAGAAGCTTATCAAAAAGTTTTGCTATAACCTACAAATAATAGTTCTAAAAATTAGATGTAACTAATTAAAAAATTCTCATTTTATAAATGAGATTTTTTATATTAATGGTAAAATATTTTATCGATTGAAATAAGGAGATATAGAATATGTCAAAAGCAGACGAGATTTTTGTTCAAAACATGAAAGACATCATGGAGAATGGATTTTGGGATACAGATTTACCTGTTAGACCACATTGGGATGATGGAACACCAGCCCACACTGTTAAAAAATTTGCAATTGTTAATAGATATAATCTTCAAGAAGAACTTCCAATTTTAACAATTAGAAGAACAGCATTTAAAAATTGCTTAGATGAGATTCTTTGGATTTGGCAAAAGAAATCTAATAACATTCATGATTTGCATTCACACATTCGGGATTCATGGGCAGATGAAAACGGATCAATAGGCAAAGCTTATGGTTATCAACTTGGCATTAAATCAATTTATCCTGAAGGGGAATTCGATCAAGTTGATAGAGTTCTTTATGATTTAAAGCACAATCCTCAATCAAGAAGAATTTTAACCAACATTTATAATTTCCAAGATTTACACGAAATGGGTCTTTATCCATGTGCATATTCAATGACCTTTAATGTAACTGGTGATACATTAAACGGAATTTTAAATCAAAGAAGTAACGACATGCTTACAGCAAACAACTGGAACGTTTTACAATACTCCCTCCTTTTAATTATGTTTGCTCAAGTCAGTGGATTAAAACCTGGAACGTTAGTTCACGTTATTGCTGATGCTCATATCTATGATAGACACATTGATATTGTTAAAGAGATTATTAATAAGCCACAACACCCAGCACCAAAGCTTAAAGTTAATCCAAATGTTAAAAATTTCTATGACTTTAAAGTAGAAGATTTTGAACTTGTTGATTACGAATACGAAAAATTAGATAAGAAGATTCCTGTAGCTATTTAATATGATTATTAGCATTTTAAATTGTGACATTAATTTTGGTATTGGAAAAAAGAACGGGCTTCTTTTTAGCCTTCCTTTAGATATGAAATTCTTTAGAGAGACAACAAGAGGACATGTTGTTTGTATGGGCGAAAATACGTTGTTGTCTTTTCCAAATTCTAAGCCTTTAAAAAATCGTACAAATGTAGTTTTATCTCAAGATGTAACGCATAATTACGAGGGTGTAATTAATGTTCATAGTTTTGATGAATTTTTAAAAACAATTAAGAAATATTCATTAGAAGAAGATGTTTATATAATTGGTGGAGCTTCAATTTATCGTCAAACTTTGCCTTATGTTGATAAAGTTTTATTAACAAAAGTCAATAAAGATGGAGGGGCGGAAGTCTTTTTCCCTAACCTTGATCAAATGGAAGAATTTGAATGTATTGATGAAGGTAGTCCTATAATGGATGGCGAAATTGAAATTAGATTCACAACTTATATTAATAAGAACAAGAAAGAAATTTAAGTATAAGAAAAACCCTGCATTTTTTGAAAATATTCAAGTTTTGCAGGGTTTTTAGTTTGAATTTACATTTTAGAAGCTAACTATCAAGCCACCGGTCATGCTGTAGAATGAACATAATCCTTTGTTTTCTTCAATTTGGATTTGAACATTTTTGAAGACTTTGTTAACAAGTTCTTTAACCTTTAAAGCTGCCACAAGATTTTCTGTATGGGAGATAATCACTTTAGTAACTTTACTGGTTTTGATCTTTTCGATGACCATATTTGCAAGTTTTTTAATAGCTCCATCGAATGTTCTAATTTTTTGAGTCATTTTTATTTCGCCATCAACACCTGCGCAGATTGGCTTAATTGCAACAAGTGAAGCGATTTTCGCAATAATTTTACTGACACGTCCGTTCTTTACTAATGTATCGAACTTATCCAGAACAAACAATAAGTTTAGAGAGTCACGATATTTGATTAAATCTTCTTTGATTTCTTCAAAACTTGCTCCTGAATTAATGTCATTAACGGCTCTTTCGACAATTAATCTCATGACTCCGGCGACGAATTTGGAATCCATTAAGAATACATTGTCTGTTTTCTCAAGCATACTAATTGCAGTGTTAGCGGAATTATAAGATCCACTTAATTTGCTGCTCATAGTGATGATGATGTTGTACTTGTCTTCCTCTATTAAACTGTAGAACGAATATGGTGATGGACAGGAAGAACGAGGTTTTTTACTTTTTTTAATCGAGGTTAACATTGCGTGGGTGTCGATATTTGCATCATCGACAAATTCAGTTCCATCAACATTTAAGATTAGACTAGCGACCTTAATTTCAATGTTATCATTTGATAAGACGTTTGGGCTTATATTGGAGGCGCTATCTACGATAATGTTAAATTTCATCTTTTCTCCTTTGCGCGTGTCTTTACCCCTTACATAAAGACAACTTATTCTAAAGCGAGATAATTTTTTCGACAAGAGAAGTGTACAAATTAGTTTTTATGTCAATTCTGAATAAAAAACTATAGATATTAATTTTGTATTAAGAAATAAGGCTAAAATCTATAAAAAACATAACTTTTTTTACGAAAACTTAAAAATTACGAAATTAGCCCCCTTCTATATAGTGAAAGGGTATTAAACATACTATCAAGGTAAATCTATGGAAACTTATTTAAAAGGCTTAAAAGCAGAAGAAATGAAAATTAAATCTCTATCTAAGAAAAGGATAGTGTATTTAATTTTGGCATTTGTATTCATCTTGGTTGCTGCGGCAGTAACAACACTCTCAATTGTATTTAAAAAGGATGAGGGTGTTATTTTTGGTTCATTAACTATTAATCAAAAAGTTTTCGACATTATATTTCATGTCTTAATAATTACGTGTGTTGTTTTTGCTTTACTAGTAACTTTAGGTGAAATTAAAATCAATCAAATCAAAACGAGAATTAAAGAAAGAACAAAATCGCTTGTTTCTATACAAGACGAGATTGTTTCTTTTAAATGCACAAAAGATTTTGTTTTACTAAATGAAGCAATTGAGAATTTTACAAGTAAATTTGATTTAAAAGATTTAAATAATTCTTATTTTAAAATTGGAAGAAAATCCTTTGATATTGAAATCAAATCTAAGTTTAAAGAAAGTGACAATGCGTTGTACTGTTTTTGGATTAGTTATCAAGAAATTCTACTTAAGAATGATGCTAAGTTTTATTTAGACAGCCATAAAATTATTAGAGTTCTTGGACAATTAGAAGATAAGAATAAGATCAAAGAGTCTTTTTATGATGATCTTTTAATACATAAAACAGAAACTAAAGCAGGACAGATTGTTGTAAATATTTATTTAAAGGAAGCTTTGCTAAAAATTGAGAAAATTATTAAGTTTTATGAAAGCAAATTACGCTTGATTCAATCCGAACTTGAAGGAGAAGAAAAAGAAGTTATTAAAAGTTTGGATTATGACCTATTCGATTTTTATATAAATACAAGATGGCTAAGGACTTTTGGCCTTATTAATGAATCAAAAATAATAAATAAGATTTTTGAATAGATTTACGTTTTTATGTATTTTAAAGATTACTTAAAGAATTACTTAAAGTTTACTTAAAGATTGGCATAATCGCTTATATTAAAATTAGGAATTTGTATAATTTAATCAATCCAAAAAGGAGGAAAAGCACTATGAAAAAGAAATGTTTATTAGCAGTATTATCAGCAATGATGATTGCAGGAGCATTAGTCTCTTGTAATTTAAGTGCGAATACAAATTCAACCGAGAATACAGTTGTTAGTGGAAATGAAAATACCGACACTCCAGCAAACGACAAAGAAGAAAATAGTAAAAATTCTGAAGGAAATCCTGATAACAAAGAAAATAATGAGCAAGAAAACCAAGACGAAAACAATAACGAGAACTCCGGAAATACTGAAGGCGGTGAATTAGAAAATAATGAAAATACAGGAGATTCAGGAGAGAATAACGAAAATCAAGGTGGTAATGAGAATGAAAATCAAGGCGCCGGCAATGATAACGAAAATTCAGGAAACGAAAACACTGATAACACCGATCCTAACGAAAACAATGAAAGCGGCGAGAGTGGCCAAGGTAACGAAAATCAAGGAGAAAACACACCTCAAGAAAGTGACGATAAATTCCAAATTATTACTGAAGATGGAACTTTTTCTAAAAGTGGAAACATCTATACTTTAAGCGCGGCGGGAACTTATACACTAAGCGGAGAACTAGAAGGCCAAATTTATGTTGAAGTTGGAGAAGAGGATGATGTTGATTTAGAGCTAAATGGAGTTGAAATCACATATGATAAAGATTCTCCAATTTATGTTAAACAAGCCAATAATGTGAAAATTAAGGCAAATAAAGGAACAAAAAACTACATTAAAGATACACGTTCTTTAAAAGTCGAGGATGATGATACTCAAGGCAATGGAGCAATTTATTCAAAAGCTGATTTAAAACTTGCAGGAAAAGGTTCTTTAACTGTTGAAGCTGGATATAACAACGGTGTTAATTCAACTGATGATTTAACAATTCAAAAAATGACACTTAATGTAACTGCTCCAAATAATGCTATTAAAGGAAATGATTCAATTGAAATGCTTAGCGGAAATGTTACAGCAATTTCAACTGGAGGAGATGGTTTAAAAACTGAAGCCACAGATGTTTCAAGTAAAGGCAAGCAAAGAGGCTCAATTACCATTAGTGGAGGTGAACTAAATATTTATAGTGCCTGTGATGGAATTGATGCAGCATATGACGCAGTTATTACTGATGGTTTAGATGAAGATGGTACAACTGTTTTAACTCCAAAAGTGAATATTTACACAAATAAATACTCTTCATACACTGGTGACATTGTTTCTACTAGTACGTCTACGATGTATTTAAGAACAACAACTAATAATTCTAATTACAGATATGCTCTTTATGCATATAACAACACAGATGAAGAAGGTGTTTGGAGCAATGCAACTTATAAAACATCTATTCAAAGTAGCGGCGGAAGAGGTAGAAGAACCACTTATTATTACTACGAGTTAGTAAAACCATCTAACTATACAAGTTTTGCTCTTTATGTTTTCAATGCATCTATATCTGAAAATTCATTAGAGAATTATGTAGCTAAAACAAGTGGTCAAACATTTAATTCTAATTATGATACTTTGACTTTTACTTTTAACAGCTCTCAAAATACTGTTACTAGTGGTGGATGGGGCAATTATGCATCTAGTACACAACAAGGTGGAGGTTTTGGCCCAGGTGGTTGGAGTCAAGGCAACACAGATAAAGCTGATGAATCTGCTAAAGGAATTAAAGCTGACAATGAAGTTAATATTAGTGGCGGAGTGATTTACGTGAAGGCATATGATGATGGAATTCATGCAAACGGAGATGTTTTGCTTGAAAATGGATCATACGGAAAAGGCAACGTTAATATTAGTGGAGGAGAAATCACGGTTAATGCTAGTGATGATGGAATTCATGCTGATTCTCTTTTAACTTTTGATGGTGGCAACGTTAATGTTGAAACCGCTTATGAAGGACTTGAAGGAAATCAAATCTACGTTAATGATGGTGAAATTTATTGTTTTGGAACTGATGATTCAGTCAATGCTGGAAGCGGAAACCTCACACCTTTAATTAAGGTAACTGGCGGATATTTATTTGCAGCAGTCTCTCTTACTGGAGATACTGATGGAATTGATTCTAACGGAAATATCACTTTAACTGGGGGAACAGTAATTGCTTGTGGACCCGCTCAAGGTGGTGCGTGGGCTGTAGATTCAGATGGGACCGTTTCAGTTACTGGCGGAAATTTAATTGTATTTGGCGGAATTGAGAGAACTCCATCGACTTCAAACGTTACTAAAACTACAAAATCTGGAACTTATAAGAACTCAATTTATACAGTTACCTACACAAATGGCACTCAAATTGAAACTAAAAAGGTTCCTAATTATAACTACAACGGATTTATTTCATACTCAATTAACGGGACAGCAACAATAGGTTAGAAAGATCTATAAAGATTCAAAATGCTAGGAGATTTCTCTTGGCATTTTCTTTTTCTAACGAATAACTCTTTTTTGTTGAACTTAAGTTCTCGCCGCTTTAAAATAACCTTAAGAAATTAAATGAAATTTAATTTAAGTTTTTAATATTGAAAGGAGGGATAAAAAATGAATGAAGTTACTTTTGACCTTCAAGAAACGGTTATTGAGACTGTAAAAAATAGAAACTCCAAAAAATTAAAAGAGATTTTTGATATTATCCCGACTATCGATATTGCAGAAGCTTTAGATGAACTTGATGATGTCAAAGATTTAATTTACATTTTTCGTGTTGTTCCAAAAGATTACACAGCTGAATTCTTTGCCGACCTTACTCAAGACCAACAAGAATTAATTGTTCAATCATTTACTGATAAAGAACTTTTAGAACTTCTCGAAAATTCCTTTACTGATGATATCGTTGATGTTGCAGAAGAACTTCCAGCAAATTTAGTTAATAGAATTTTGCGTGTTGCTCCTGCAGATTTAAGAAAAGATATCAATCAACTTTTAAACTATAAAGAAAATACAGCAGGCTCAGTTATGACAACTGAGTTTATTGAAATGCGTGACAACACAACAGTTGGTTCAGCAATCAAGTTCCTTAGAGAAAAAGGAAAAGATGCTGAAACTATTTATACAATTTTCGTTAAAGATAGAACCCGCACTCTTGTTGGAACTGTTGACCTTGATGATTTAATTTTTGCAAATGATGATGAATTAATTTCAGAAATAATGAATAAAGACTTTGTTACTTGCAATGTCAACGATGACCAAGAAGAAGTTGCTAACATGTTCAAACGTTATGACTTAAATGCTATGGCTGTTGTTAATAACGAAAATAAAATTATTGGTATCATTACAATCGATGACGTTGTTGATGTTATGGAACAAGAAGCTACTGAAGATATTGCTGGTTTAAGCCACGTTACTCCTTTAGAAGATTCATATTTAGAAACTTCAATTGGAAGAATGGCTAAAAAATGTGTTCCTTGGATTATTGTTCTTTTAATTTTGGGAACATTCACCACAATGGTTCTTGATAGAATCGAAAAAGCTCATATTTTTACAGTTTTCCCAATTTTAATCGCATTTGTTCCTACTTTAATGGATACAGGAGGAAATTCTGGTGGTCAAACGATTGCTTTAATGATTAGAGGATTGGCAACAGAAGAGTTTACTCCAAAAGACATTTTAAAAGTTTTACTTAAAGAATTCCTTTCAGCGTTAATTGTTGCATCCATTGTTGCAGCTTTTGCTTTCATTTGGTTCACAATTGAACAATATACAGGCATTGTTACTAATGAGCATTTAATGGTTGATGGTCAGTTCCCATCAATTTGGAATGGTTTATGTTGGACTGGTGAATTTGCAGGCGAGACATTACTTGTTTCATTAACTGTTGCCGTTACATTATTTATTGCTTCAGTTTTATCAAAAGTTGTTGCTGTTTTATTACCAATGGGTGTAGCTGCCCTAAAAAAGGATCCAGCGATTGTCGCTCAACCTTTATTAACAACAATTGTTGATGTTGTTAGTTTAATTTCGTTCCTTGGAATTGCAAGTTTATTCTTGGGACATTTAGCTAGTGTTTTATAGGAGTTAAGATATTATGAAAAAGAATTTAAAACCAAGTACAATGTTTTTCCCAATGCCAGTTTTAATTATTGGTAGTTATGATGAAAATGGAAAACCTGGAGTTATGAATGCTGCATGGGGTGGCGTTTTTGATGAAAAGAAAGTAATTTTATGTCTTTCTGATGACCACCAATCTTCAATTAATATTGATAAGAAGAAATGTTTCACCATAGCTTTTGCTGATGAGAAAAATGTAGCCGCGGCAGATTATGTAGGTATTGAAAGTGGAACAAGAGTTCCTAATAAATTTGAAAAATCGGGACTTCACGCAGTTAAAGGTGAAGTAGTTGATGCTCCTATTTTTGAAGAGTTCCCATTATCAATTGAATGTAAAGTTTTAGATATTATGCGTGAAGAAGGAACTTTCCATATTGTTGGCGAAATTGTTAACGTTCAAGTTGATGAGGAATTTGTTGAAAAAGGAAAAGTTAATATCGATAAGATGAGACTTTTAAGTTTTGATACAGAAAAATTAACTTATAGAGTTATTGGAGAATCAGTTGCTAAAGCTTGGGGAGCAGGTCTTAAATTAAAATAATGAAAAAACACACAAAGTATTTTATTTTAGGAGGAGTAGTTATTGGAGTTTCTGTACTTCTAATGGCTCTTTTTCTAACTTTGCCTGCTGCAATTAAAGATGCAGGTGACGTTTTAAGATGGGTGTGTGTTGGAGGAATCGTTGCTGCCTTTTTACTTTTCTTATTTGGATGGTATTTAGTCAAAAAAGGTAATTTTTGGAAAAATAACGCTCAAAGAGAAGAACTCCGAAAAGAGACTGAAGATGAATTAAGCGCTATTTTAGAAAGAAAATATAAAGAACTAGAGGAGTATAAAAAAGCAAAAGGGATAGACGAAAATGACGATAATCAACAAAGTGTTGACTAATTTCTGCTTGTAAACCGTGGTGTATAAATATAAATATTTATATACCTTTTTTTATGCTATAATGCTCGAGTTGCAAAGGAGACTTAGTATGAGAAAAATTATTATTATGTTGGATTCAACTTGCGACATGAGTCCTGAAATGTTGGAGAAATACGACGTTGAATATATTCCAATGGGAGTATCAATTGGCGATAAAGAATATCCAGCAACATTAGAGTGGAAAGATTTCAAACCTTCTGAATACTACAAGATCATGGAAAGCGGAACTAGAGTTTTCACAATTCAAGTCAGTGAACAACAATTCACAGAAAGATTTACAAAAATATTAGATGAAGGTAATGACGTAATTTATATTTCATGCTCAAGTGGCTTAAGTGGTTCTATCCATATGGCTGAAATTGCTAGAAAGAAAGTCCTTGAAGGAAGAACTGAAGGAAAGATCATTTGTATTGACTCATTAATGAGTGGTTTAGGTCAAGCTATGATGGGTATTAGAGCAAGTGAACTTAGAGCTGAGGGCAAAGATATTGAAGAAATTGGCAAAATCATCGAAGATGAAAAAATGTACTACAATCAATGGGGTACAGTTGGCAACTTAACATATCTTGCTAAAGCAGGTAGAGTTAAAGCTTCAAAAGCATTCTTCGGAAACTTATTTGGTGTTAAGCCAATCATTATTAGCAGTGTCAAAGGTGCAAATGTTGCTTATAAGAAAGTTAAAGGAAGAAAAGCTGCTATCGAAGAATTAGCACAGTCTGTTGCTGACACAATTGCTGATAGTGAAAATAGAATTGTTGGTATTACAAATGCTGATTGTCCAGAAGAAGCTGAGCAATTAAAACAATTAATTATTGCTAAAGGCGTTAAATGTAAAGAAATTGTCATCTCATCTCTTGGACCAATCCTTGGAGCAAGCTGTGGTCCAAAAACTTTAATCGCTTATAACTACGGGAAGAAAAAAGATTATTTAGGAGATGAATAATGAAAGTCGTTGAAATGAATGGTACCCTTTTTGATGAAATTCTTCAAAATGGGTATAAAAACCTCGCTTTACACTACGAAGCTATCAACGAATTAAATGTTTTCCCAGTTCCAGATGGTGACACTGGAACCAATATGAAATTGACGTTCAATAACGGATTAAAATCTGTTGATGCTACTAACACTGAAGAAATCGGTACTGTTGCTGAATCACTCGCAAAAGGTATGTTATTTGGCGCAAGAGGAAATTCTGGTGTTTTAACTTCCCAATATTTCAAAGGTATCGCAGATTATTTAAAAGAAAAGAAAAGTGTTACTGTTCAAGAATTTGCTGAAGCTTTAGTCAATGGCTATAAAACAGCATATTCAGCTACAGTTACTCCAACAGAAGGTACTATTCTCACTGTCGCTAGAGAGGGTATCGAAAACATTAAACCAACTATTAATTCAGCATCTGATTTTGAAAATTTCTTTGCTCAACTTGTTGACGCAATGAGAGTTTCTCTTGATAACACACCTAATTTATTAGAAGTATTAAAAGACGCAGGTGTTATTGATAGTGGCGGAAAAGGATTACTCACAATCTTCGAAGGTATGCTTAAATACTTTAGAGGTGAGGAACTTACAGCTGCTGATGGAGAAACTAGTCTTCATGGTGGCGCTATGCAAGCAATTGATTACAGCGCATTCAATGAAAATAGTATTTTAGATTACGGCTATTGCACTGAATTCTTATTACAATTATTAACTTCAAAAATTAAAATTGAAGAATTCGATATCAATGAATTTATTGCATATTTACAAAAACATGGGGATTCTATTGTTTGTTTCCAAACAGGTACAATTGTAAAAGTTCATATTCATACCAAAAAACCATACGAAGTTATCGAATATGCTCAAAAGTTTGGCGAATTTGTTGGCTTCAAAATGGAAAATATGGCTTTACAGCACAACGAAGTTGTTAAAAAAGAAAAAGTTAAAAAACAAAGCAGAAAGAAATATGCAATTATTACTATTGGACAAGGTGATGGCATAATTGACACATTCAAAGATTTAGGAGCTGATATCGTTCTTAATGGTGGCCAAACAATGAATACATCCACAGCAGAAATGATCGATGCTTTCAAAAGAGCTAATGCTGATGAAATTATTCTTTTACCAAATGAATCAAATATCATCATGGCTGCAAAACAAGCTGCTGAACTTTATAAAGATAGCAAAGTTAGAGTTGTTGAAACAAAGACAATTCCTGATGGATACAACGCATTAAGTATGATTCTTGGCGGAACAGAAAGTGCTGAAGAAGCATATAATGCAATGGTTGCTGCTAAAGAAGGATTTGATAGTGGATTTGTTACAAAATCAATTAGAGATACTTTAGTTGATGGTGTTGAAGTTAAAAATGGCGAATATATTACCGGATTTAATAAAACACTTATTAGTTCAGTTCCTTCAAGAGATGAAGCTGTTTTATCGTTCTTAGAACATGCTAAAAACATTGAAGACAAAGCAGTCCTTGTCATCTTCTATGGTCAAATGGTCAGTGAAGAAGATAACGAAAAATTACAAAAATTAATTGCTGAAAAATATCCAGATATCGAAGTTGGCTTTATCGCCGGCGGACAAGATGTCTATGACTATTTATTAGGATTAAGTTAATCTATGAAAACTATTATTGTCGATACATTAGGATGTGACAACACACATCAAATGCTTTTAGGAACACTAGAAGCTGTTAGATTAAATAAAGATATTTTATTTAAAGTTTTTACTGATGAAGTTATCACTGAGAAATACGAAAATTTAGAGGTTATTGCTTGTAAAAAAGTAATGCCTTTAAATGGAAATCCAATGTCCATTATCGACAATAATGACGACACTTCCCTTGCTTTAGGATTAAAGGCTTTAAGTAAAGACTCTGAAGCAATCGGAATTATTAGTGGTGGATCAACTGGTGCTTTACTAGTTGGTTCCATTGCTTTTGTTGGAAATTTTGAAAAAGTTAAATTTCCTGCATTAGGATGTACTCTTCTCCATGAAAGTGGCAAAAAATTTGCTCTTCTTGATTGCGGAGCAAACTTAGATGTTAAGCCAGAAAGAGCTGTTTTATTTGCTAAACTTGGTTCAGCATTTATTAGTTCTTTAAGTGGAATTAAAAATCCACGTGTTGGCTTATTAAATATCGGAAGAGAAGAGGGCAAAGGAAATGCTTTTGCTAAAGAAGCGTTCAACCTTTTAAAAAATGAGGAAAAGATCAACTTTGTTGGTAACATTGAAGGTATTGATGTTTTTACTGATAAAGCTGATGTCCTTGTTGCTGATGGCTTTAGCGGAAATATCTTATTAAAGAACGCTGAAGCTACAGCAAAGATTTGCCGCAATTATATTGAAGAAGTTGAAGGCAAATCAGAAGCCTTTAATAAGGTATTTAACAATTTTGCATATACTGAATTAGGTGCTGCCATTGTTTTAGGATCAAAGAAAATTATCTTAAAAGCTCATGGCGCAGCTAATATAATTACCGTTCCCTCATTAGTAAGAGATTTACTTGCAATGAATAAAGGCAACTTCATCGAAAAAATGGAAGAATATTTAAAATAATATGTATTGTAGATATTGTGGTAAAGAATTATTGAATAGAGCTAAATTTTGCCAATCTTGTGGCGCTAAAGTTTTGGATGATGAAATTCCTGAACCAGTTGAAGCTGAGATTGTTGAAGAACCTAAAGTTGAAGATAAAGTTTTTGAAGAGCCAGCAACTGACAAACCAAAAATAAGTAGAAAAGATTTAATATTTGGAAGAATTTTTACTTATGTTGGTTTAGGTTTAGGTGCTTTATCATTAATCACTAGTATAATAATGATTTTTAACATCATTTTATTCGCTGTTCCTGGCCTTATCTTCTCGATAATTGGCCTGAAGAAAACTAATATGAAGACTGCGATTGTTGGAATTATCCTTAGTTCGATAGGAATCTTCATCTCACTTGTTATATTTATTGCTGTTATTTGTATACCATTCTATGTATATTGAGAAAAAACAAGTTCAATCAAGATTAAAAAGATTAGAAGTTCTGGGTGATACGTTTGCTGCTATATATGATGCAACATTCGAAAATAAGTCTAGAACCTTTTTTGAATACGATGAAGACGGTGTCTCTAGATCGATGTCATATTCAGAAGTACAAGTTCTTATTGAAAGAGCAGCATATTCAATTGAATTACTTACTGATCATGTTAAAGATGAATTCATAGCTTTAAATTTTGAAACATCAAAAGAATGGGTTATAAGTTTTTGGGCAATTTTAATGTCAGGAAATAAACCATTTTTAGTAAATCAAAGAACACCACTTACAATGATTCTAAAATGTGTTGATACACTTAAAATCAAATATTCGATTGATAAAGAACCAAATAAGTTTGGGGCTAAATCTTTAATGTTTGATACATTAAACAAAAGATGCGATGACTATAAATATGAATTTGCTGACAAGATTGCTATTTCAACAAGCGGCACTTCATTAAAACAAAAGATTTGTATTTATACTGGCAAAGAGATTTCTAACCAACTTAAAAATGCTGGTCCAATTATTAAAGAATGTAAAGACATTCAGTATATTTACAACAAGAAAGGAAAGCTTTTAGCATTTCTTCCTTTCTATCATATCTATGGATTAGAAGCAGTTTATTTTTGGTTTAGTTTCTTTGGATATATTATTGTTTTTATCAATGATTATTCTGAAAAAACTTTGCTTGATGCAATTAGAAATCATGGTGTAACACACCTATTTGCAGTCCCATTATTTTGGGAATCTTTAGCGAAAGGAATACGTTTTGAAGTTGCAAAAAGAGACGCAAAAACACAAGAAAAATTCGAAAAAGCCTGCAAAACCTCAATAAAATTACTGAAATCCAACAATTGGCTAGGTAGATTTTTCTATAAAAAAGCTTTTAAAGAAATTAGAGAAAAGACGCTCGGAGAAAGCGTATTATTCTCGATCTCTGGAGGCTCATTTATAAAAGAATCTACATTAGAATTAATAAACGCTTTAGGTTATAACCTACACCAAGGGTATGGAACAACGGAAATTGGTATAACCTCTGTTGATTTATCTTCTAATGCACACCAAAGATCGCTAGGTTCAATTGGAAAACCTGTTCCTACAATTGATTACAAAATTGCAGCGAATGGTTCATTACTTGTTAGAGGAGAATCTGTTTGTAACACTATCATTATAGATGGAGAAGAAACACATAATGATGAATGGTTTGATACCCAAGATGTTGTCGAAAAGAGAGGGGATGCGTACTATATTTGTGGTAGAATCACTGACTTAATAATCAATGAAAATGGCGAAAATCTAAATCCTGATGACATTGAAAAAGCATTTAATTTTAAAGATTCAGTTGTGAGATTCTCAGTTCTAGGGATCGAAAATGTTCCAACTATTGTTATTCAAATTAAGAATAATTTGACAAAAGAAGAAATCATAAGTATCAAGGAAGATTTTGAAGAACAAAATTTAAAATTACAACCTACTTTTAGAGTTATCAAAGCATATTTAACAAGCGACGATATTATGGCTAAAACCGCTATAAAAGTAAGTAGAGAATATCTAAAAAAGAATATTAAAGAGAAAAAAGTTCGTTTATATGAATTAAATAGACTTAATACATTTGAAGGTGTTTTTATCGAAGATGAAATTTCTGATAAACTTTTAGAATTATTCTCGGAATCACTTTCTATAGAAAAAGATAAAATAGAATATTCATCTAACTTTATTTATGACTTAGGTGGCACAAGTTTTGATTATCTTGATTTATTATCAAGAATCAATGAGACATTTGATGTTGAAATTGGAACAAATGAAGAAATATCAATGCTTTCGATTAATGAATTTGCTGAATATATTAGAGAGGCTAAGAAGAAATGAAGCACCCAATAACTTTCTTCTTAATGAAAACTACTGGTTATATTTTTGACAAATTGCTAAATCGAAGAAAAATTTATTACGAAAATAAATATACGCAATCTCGCAATGTCAAAGGGCCTGCTTTAATAGTTTCAAACCATAGAACGTTTGTTGATTACATCGCATATTTTTATACCTTTTATTTTAAAAAATTGTATGTTGTAACAGGCGATATTTTTTATAGAAAAAATCCTTTTATGACTTTTACTTTAAATACAATAGGAAGTATAAGAGTAAAAGACGGCTTTAATCTTAGTTTTGTTGATGAAAGCGTGAAGCTTTTAAAAGAAGGAAAATCAATTTTAATTTTCCCTGAAGGGCATTATGAACTTGATGATCAAATTAATAAGTTTTCACCAACTTATTTAAAAATTGCGTTAGATGCAGATGTTCCAATTATTCCTACATATACTGATGGAAATTACATTACGAGCAAAAGAAATAGAGTAATTATTGGTGAAAAGATTTATTTAAGAGATTATTGCAAGAGCGAAAATCCATCAAAAGAAGAACTAGAATTTTTAAATGACCTAGTTAGAAATAAAATTATTGAATTAAAAGAAACATTAAATAGAAGAAAGAAAAACCCACTATTCTCGATTAAAAATTTATTTATGGATTTTGGAAGAGTAATGGAAAAAATATTATTTGGCCCATTCTTTAGAATGAAAATCCATCATTCTGATAACAATAAAAATGATTTTAAAGTTCAAGGAAAATATATCATTGCTGCTAACCATACAACCTTTAATGATCCTTTTATTCTTATGAATTTATTTTGGAGAAGAAGACTTCACATCTTAACAGCAAAAGAAGTCTTTGCAAATAAAAAATTGAGATCATTTTTACTTAAATCAATTGGATGTGTAAAAATTGATAGAGAAATCGCTGACCTTGAAGCGATGACTAAATGTCAGGAACTCCTTGAAAGCGATAAATTATTAGCAATTTTTCCAGAAGGTCATATTCAAAGGGATAATCGCATGTCAGGATTTAAAAATGGTTTAAGTATGTTAGCTATTCAAACTTCAACACCTGTTCTCCCAATATTTATTATTAAGCGTAAAGGATACTTAAAAAAAGTTAACGTCTTCATAGGAAGACCAATTAATCCTAATAGCGAGAAATATAGGAAACTTAGTATGATGAAACAAATGTCTCTCCTTAACAATGATTTATATGAGGAGATTAAAGTGCTAGAATCTAAAGCTGAGAAAGAAGGTTTTAAACATGAGTGAAAAAGAGATTTTTGATAAATTGCTAGTTATTTTAAAAGACGTCAAAGATGACGAATCTTTTGATTATTCAACAATAACTGAATCAACTAATTTTTTGACTGAACTTGGACTAGATTCTATCAGTCTTTTATATATGGTTATGTCAATTCAAAACGAATTTGGCATTAAAATTAAAAATGAAGAACTAATGAAAATGTCTTTAGTTTCTGACTTAATTTCTTATATCAAAAATGCAAAATAGTTGAGATTTGCAAGGTTTTTGATTTTAAATATATTAAAAAATGACCTAATTGGTCGTTTTTATTTTGCTGTTATTCGCTATAAACTTTATCAAGAAATTCCTTAACTACGGCATCATATTTTTCTTCGTTATTAATTCTAACGTGGGAGTGTCCACCTTTATCGAAGAACTTAATATCTTTAATTTTTGATGGGCATCTTTCGTAGAGTGCTTTTCCGTCTTTAGGAGTAGAGAATTTATCAAGATTTGTATAGATAAATAAAATTGGTTTATGCATTTTCTTAATGCGGTAATGAGGACCATCAGTAATAAGATTTACTCCTGAATGGATTTTTGCATTTAAAAGAATTTCATCAAGCACAATAAATGTACTTCTTTTGGCAACCTTCATATGATTTTTAAATGATTCTCTAAAAGTTTTATACATGCCATCAGCTATTTCAAATTCAATGTAGTCTGGTGTTTTTTCATCGCTGCAAGCATATAAAGCGGCGCTTGATCCGATGCAGATTGCGTGGAAACCAATGTGATTAATTCCATAATTATCATGAATATATTTAGCCCAGTTGATGTAATCTATGTAGCTTTTTTGGCCGCAATCTTCATATTTTCCGTCGCTTAAGCCATGAGCTCTTTTATCAACAAGAAGGATGTTATAACCTAATCTTTCATAGATTGGAGCATAGTAATAACCATAGCAGAGTGATTCAGCACGACCTGCAATAATTAAAATGGTTCTTTCTTTGTGATAATTGTAATATTCGCCATAAAGGTTATATCCTTCACTAACTATGTGTAAGTCCTCTTTAAACTCGGCATTTCTTTTTGCCCATTCCAAACCTTTATCCCGCATGATACGTTGTTCGTAATCATTAGGTTCGCTACATACTCTGCCCCAAAGCTCATGGGTGCGTCTTTCTAGATGTAAAGAATAAATTTGTCTAGCAATAAAAGGATAAACAACTATTGGGTATAAGGCTAAAATGCCTAAAATTGAAGCGAGAACAATGATAATAATAAGATAGATTTGTTCAGTTGAAAGTAATGTAATCATAATGCAACGATTATAGCATAGATTAATGTCTAATATGGTGTTTATTCGTGTCACCCTTAATAAATTTGAGGTATAATTTATCTTGTTTTTGGAGGAAATTTAATGAACTACGTTATTATTGCCGACGTAAATTGCGACTTAGTAACTGAACTAAGACAAAGATTTGACGTCGATTATTTAAAAGGACACATTGTTATTAATGGAGAAGAACACGCAACAGATTTAGACCGCGAATTATTCAAAACTCCTGAAGAATATTACGCTGTTTTTAATGCTAAAGGCGCAAAATTATCAACTTCGCCAGCTTCAACAGGCGAAACTGTTGCAAAATTTGAAGAATATTTATCAAAAGGAATTGATGTTATCTACTTTGCTCTTTCAAGCGCATTAAGTGGAAGTTATAACTTTGCTTTAATGGCTAAAAAAGAATGTGATGAAAAATATCCTGATAGAAAAGTTACTGTTATCGACTCATTAAGATATGGAACAGCCTTAGGTTTACTTGTTGCCAAATGTGGCGAACTTAGACTTAATGGAGCAAGTTATGAAGAAGTAGTTAAATTTGCTGAAGAAAATAAACATAGAATTCATCAAATGGGGCCAATGGATGATCTTTTCTATTTAGCTAAAGCAAAAAGAATTTCAAAAGGCAAAGCATTTATGGGAACTTTAATTGGCGTTAAGCCTCTTGGCGATTTCAATAGAGAAGGCAAAGCAGAGGTTTTAATTAAAGGTAAAGGCATTAAAAACGCTATTGATATCACAATCAATTACATTAAAAGAACAATTGTAAATCCAAGCGAACAAATTGTTTTTGTTAGCGATACAAATAGAAAAGAAAACGCTGCATTAATTAAAGAAAGAATTGAAAAAGAAATTCAACCAAAAGAAGTTATCTATGTTTCTTGCGCACCTGCTGGAGCAACAAATATTGGTCCAGGACTTGCCTGTGCATATTATTTTGGTGAACCAATAAGCGAAAATAATGATGTTGAAAGAAAAATCATTGAAGAAGTAGCAGCAAAGAAATAAATCTTATTAAAAAGACAAAAAAAGATGCGCAGCGCGCATCTTTTTACTTTTTTAAGTGGTTTTATTTACTTTCTTCTTGAACTTGATTTTCTTCTTTTCTAACAAACTCAAGTTCGACTTTTTCAATTTCAATGTTTTTAGTTTCTCTAACAAAGATCATTAATAAAACAAGGGAGGCAATAAGAACTGGAACAGTCACAGCTAAAGCAACAAATACTGCATTTAAGGTACCTAATCCAGCTAAAATTGAAACTAAAACGCCAGATAAAGCTTGTCCAATTCCGAAGAATAATGAGTGAGCAGTCATGGCACTTGCTCTAATTCTAGTTGGAGCACTTTCGCCAGCCATCATAATAAAGGTATCTCCACTTGCCCAGAAAGAACCAAGGAATACACCAATTAATGCACCTAAAAGGAACTCGTTCCAATTGTAATTTAATCCAACTCCATACAAAGTAAATGCAATTATTGAGATTGAAAGAAGTCCAATAAGAGTTATTTTTCTTCCGATTTTATCGCTAATAAAGCCATAAATTATAGTAACAACCCCACAAGTGAATGGGAAAATAAATAATGCTCTATTTGAGAAAACGGTGTTATTAGAGGTGACAGCATCCATTAAAGTTTTATAGTATCCAATAAAGCTTGAGGCCAATGTGTATAAGAATGTTGCAATACAAATAAATAATAATTGTTTGCTTTTAAATACTGAGATTAACCCATTAAAGAATCCGCCTTGAGATTTTTTAAGAACTAACTTTTGCTTTTTAGCATCTTCAAGTCTTTCTTCAGGAGTCTTTTCTAAGTATGCGATTCTTGAATCTAAATAAGGATCAGTTTCTCTAGCAAAGAATAAAGCAATTAAAGAAATGACAGCGGCTGCAATTGCAGCAGTAAGGAAGACCCATCTCCATTGTTCGTAGTGGAATTCGCCGTTTCCAAAAAGGTCAGAACCCATGAATCCCATCCTCATAATTGAGATAAAAACTAGCCCAAACTCAGCTATTCCTTTAATAATTGAGCAAGTTGTAGCACGTCTATTCTTTGGAACAGTTTCAAAAATATAGACAACTTGTTCGTCAGGAGTGACAAAAAATCTCATTAAAAAGAATCCAATAATGTAGAAGAAGAATGTTCCACTATTTCTAGCAAGAGTACATATTGCAATACTTACGCCCATGCCTAATGTATTTATAAATAGGAAAGGCTTTCTTCCAAATCGATCTGCAAGTGGCTTATAGAACATTGAAAGAGCGAGAATAAAAGTCGCAAATGTGTTCACAAGAACAAGTGGCTTTGAAGCACTAATTATGGCATTATGGGTGCCATCTCCAAAAACATCCGGGAAAATATCGTGTGAGATGTCAGTGATTAAATTGCCTTGCAAGTTGCTAATAATTTCATCAACAATGTAAATCAACGCAAGAATGAGCAATAAATACCACAAGTAGTATTTGCTTTTTGGTTTGGCTTTTTCCTTACGAAGATAAGCGAGCTCTTTTTGTTCTCGAAGAGAACGTTTTTCTTCTTTAGTCATATTAAATTACCTCAAAAATATGCAAATATTTTAAACTAATACTACCAATATATGAAACGAATAATTCCGTTATTTACGAAATTTTAATTTTGTTCCTTTATTTTATGAGTTCTAAAGTTTAAAATATCAATACTTGTGCGGGCATGGCGTAATCGGTAGCCGCGTTAGACTCAAAATCTAATGGTCGTGAGGCTGTGAGGGTTCGAGTCCCTCTGCCCGCACCACAGCACTTGAAATTTCCCCCAAAATTTTGCCCAGTCGGGTAGAATGATTTGGAGGATTTTTTTTATGGAACTAACTCTAGATGA
>Ga0256404_1002867_pt1 | contig 36688 bp, 33 predicted proteins | sample RumenRJG_01DNA_FD_185990 | JGI IMG/M metagenome (GOLD analysis project Ga0256404, IMG submission 185990) | Bovine rumen microbial communities from Lethbridge, Alberta, Canada - RJG_01 | ecosystem: Host-associated > Mammals > Digestive system > Stomach > Rumen | place: Canada: Alberta | collected... | reverse complement strand
AAATTACATATTTTCAGTTATTTTTGATGTAAACATTAAATTGCATTAAAAAAGCTGAGGCAGAAAACTTTCAAAGTTTTCCACCCCAACTATTGACATTCAGCCATTTTTAGGACATTTTCAAAAATCATTGACATAAGTTCCCAAAAGGGACAGATACCCCACTTGGACCAGATACCCCAAAAGGAAACGTCCCCAATGGGAACCCCAATGAGTCACAAAAAAAAGAACTCTATTTATTCTAGAGTTCCTTTTAGTTGTATTTTAATACCATCCTTTACTTTGTGAATGATTCCATGCTGCTGTTGGTGATCCATATCTTGCTTTTATATAACCTAATCCCCAATTTATTTGAGTTTTATAGTTTGTTTTGTAATCAGATCCTGCAGATGCCATTTTACTTGCAGGTAGTGCTTGTGGAATTCCGTAAGCACCTGAGCTTTTATTACATGCTGTTACTCTCCAATTACTTTCTCTATTCCAAAGTTTTACTAAACAATTAAAATCTGATTCTGACCATCCATAAGCTAAACATCTTTCTCTTGCATAAGCTTGGTATTCTGCCTTTGTTCCAGATACTGCTACATTAGCTCTTTCTCCTGAGCTTCTTGATGTAACTTGTAGCATACTTACTTCTATTATTTTTTCTACTGGTTCTGTAATTATTCTTGAAGAAATCTCTGTTTTTTCTATTTCCTCTCCATCTTGGTACTTAACTTTATATGTTACTTCTTTTAATCCGTTTTTTCCTTCTTGAACAACTCTATTTTGTTTTGTTCCACTTGTTCCAGTCGCTTCTTTTGTAACTGTTTCAAATGGAATTTCTATTTGTTCAGTAACAAGTTTTTCTGTTATAGTTCCATAAGAACTTAATATTTCTTCTTTTGAAATAGTTGGCTCTTTTTCAGCAACTTCAGTAATTTCTTCAATTTCATTTGTTATTCTTATTGTTTTATTTTGATTTATTTCTTCATCAACTGCAGGAATAACAGTTTCATCTTCCTCTAATATTATATTGTTTTCTGCTAATATTTCTCCAACTTGTTTTTTTGCTGTAATAACTGTCATTTCATAATTGTTTGAAAGTATTACTTTTACAGTTGTTAGCTTAGCATTTGATGCCATAACTCCTATTCCCATGATGAAAATAATTATTAAGCTCACCGCTAATATTCTGATTAATCCTAAAGATCCTTTTTCATTTTTGTTCATAAAAACCCTCCAAATATTGAAAACTCAATCTTTTGATTTGTATAACAGTATTATTATACCATTAATGTAATTTTAAGTCAAATTCTTAAAATTCTTAGGGGAATCTAGCTTTTAAGTTTATTTACATAAATTTCATATGCTTGTACATCTTGTCTTTTCTATATTATATGCTTGTATTTCCACTTTTATGATTAATTAGTTATTTTTCCAAAAATTTTTAGAGCATTTTTATATGTTTGATTTGCAACTTCTTCTAGAGACATATTCTTAAAATCAGCTATTTTTTGTGCTATAAACTTTACATTTCTAGAATCATTTCTAGTTCCTCTTTTTGGTTCTGGTGCAAGATATGGACTATCTGTTTCTATAAGCAATCTTTCTAGTGGAACCATATTAACAATTTCCTCGGCATTTTTTGAATTTTTAAATGTAATTGGTCCTGCAAAAGATATATAAAAATCAAGTTTTAAAGCTTCTTTTATAAGTTCTCTATTTAATGGGCAACAATGAAATACTCCTTTTTTTATTACATTATTTTCTTTTAATATTTCTATTGTATCAGAAGAAGCATCTCTTGTATGTATAACTATTGGCAAATTATATTTATTTGCAAGTTCTATTTGTTTTATAAATGTTTTCTTCTGAATGTCTTTATTTTCTTTGTTCCAATAGTAATCAAGCCCAATTTCTCCAACTGCAATAATTTTGTTTTGAGCATCATTTTTTAATAGAGTTTCAATTTCTGAAATTTGTTTATCAATATCTTCTTGGTTTTCTACTACATCATTTGGTGAAATTCCACAAATTGAATATATAAATGAATATCCACTTGAAATTTTTACACTTAATTTAGAAGATTCTACATCATAGCCAACACAATTAAACTTTGTTATTCCATCCTCTTTTGTTTTTAATATAATTTCATCTCTATCTTCTATAAATTTCTCATCATTATAATGTGAATGTGTATCAAAAAACTCCATATTATCTCTCTTTTCTTTTTATTTTGTAACTACTACACAATTTGCAACAGCATATTCTTTTAAGTGCGAAAGACTTATATCTATTTGCTCTATTTGTTTTATTTTATCATTAACAAAAAAAACATAAGGTCTTCCTAAATCGTCATTTCTAATTTCAACATCTGTCCATGCAACTTCAAATTTATCATTTAAAGCAGGAGAAATTGCTTTAAATATTGCTTCTTTTGCTGCAAAACGTGCTGCGAAATGTTGATATTGCATGTTTCCCTTATTTTTGCAATAATCTTTTTCATAAGTTGTAAAAATTTTATCTAAGAAATCATCGTCAAAATTTTCTATAGCATCTTTAATTCTACTAACTTCGATAATATCTGTCCCGCAATAAATTTTCAATTTTACTCCTCCTTATTTGACACATTAGGGAAGTTTCTTTTTGTGTCATCTGTCCCTTTTGTTTCATTTATTAACATTAAAATGACACATTTGGGACAGATGACACAAAAAGAAACTTCCCTAATGTGTCACCCGTCCCTAAGGCGTCAATAAATTAATAAAATTTGCAATGTTAAATATAAATATTCCAATTAACAAAGCTATTATAAAATAATTAATTTTCTTTGATTTTTCAAAATTAAGCTGTTTATATTCAATATCAAATTTACTTTTTATTTCAGAATATAAATATTCAACATCTAATATTTGTTTCCATTTATTATAAAGTATACTTCCTTGATCATTTAAAGTAACTTCTTGTAACCATATATCTCTTGTAAATTCCAAAAATGCATTTTTAGCATTTTCAAAATTTTTGTTTTTTTTGAAACTTTGTGATAGTTTTTTTAAATATATTTTTTTATATAATGTAAATATATATGTATATAAATATTCGTTCTCATATGCAAAAGGAAGTTTTGTATAATTTTCTGAAACAGACGTAGAAGTTAGCAGTACTGTTGCTTGTTTTGTAAAGCCTATTTTAGCATTTTTTAAATAGTCTAGCCTTTGATTTTTAGTCCATTCCTTATTGTAATTTAACTGATTCTTGCTTGGCAAAACATTACTAAATTTTATAAACTCTTCTTCTAAATTGTTAAAGTCTTCTTCATTTTTCCAATTTTCTTGGTCTATACATGTATATGAATATGTGAGAAATTTTTCTTTCTCTAAATTTAATTCCTTTGCATCTTTATTGTTATTTGTAATGTCTTTTATTACATCTGATAGCTCTTTTATATCTTTAAAGCTATTTGTTTGTAATCTTATATTTTCATAATCTTTTAGTGGTGCAAGCTCAGAGTTAATTTCACGGAATTTATAATTAAAATTTAATACATTAGAGAAAGTACTTTGTTCATCTAATATTGTTTTTATTAATAAAAAACATATTCCTGTTTTAAAGCAAACAATCTCCATTTTTGCAATAGAAAAGAAAATTCCATTTTGCTCTCCTATTTTTGCTTGTACCTCTTTTCCTAAAGTATATTCAAATACTGTGCATGGATACTTAGAAATAAGTACAGATTTCATTTGCACATCTAGTTTTTCTAATTTGTTTTTGTGCTCACTATCATAAGCAAAAGACCAAAACAGATAATTTCTTACTTTTGGCAAGAAATATGTGTAGATATTTAAGTCCTTTTCTTTTTCAAACATTTTAAGATTGCAATGTTTATCTCTTAAGAGTTTTAACATATACTTATCATATTTCTTTTCATCTATTACATACGGATAGATAAAATATGAGTACTGATATTTTGTCTTAAGTTCCATTTAATTCTCCTTTACTTCCTATTGTGCAGGCTTTGGTGAATCATTGGGGACGTTTCTTTTTGATTCATCTGTCCCCAATGTGTCAACTATTTTGTGTAGTAGTTTGCATTGATATCGCTTGCTAAATGCCAATCTGCAATAAAATCAACTATAATGCTATTATCTAATGAATATGTGCAATTCTGCACTTGTTTTCCCTTTGAATCTAACGAGCCCCATTTTCCGTCTTTTTTTACAGATACATATCCATATTTATTTTGCTCTGTTGCATCTTCATAAATATAATCTACAACAACTATTCCTTTTTCATTTACATATCCATATTTTCCATCTTTTTTACTTAGGAATAATGTATTTGTTGATAATATTTCTGTATTTGCCTTTTGTTCAAGTTTAAAATTATAATACAAGTATTCTCCATCTTTTCTTATTCGTATATAATTTTTATCTTGATTTATTTCTGATATTATTCCAGTAGCTTTTACTTTTAAATCTTTATCCAAAAGTTCAGATTCTAATTTTGTACTTTCTGCTTGTAATATTCCTGCATTTGATAAGTATTTAATATATTTATAATTAAAATCTAATGCTGTTTCATTATCGTCTGTTATTATTCCGTAAGTATTTTGCTTTTTAGCTATATAGTAATTTGAAAAAGCATAACTTAAGTCATCATATATTGTTGGTACTTTTTCTTCTCCTTGTATATTTACTACTCCATATTTTCCATTTGATTTTATTATAATATTTTCAGTATTTATTTCTTTTACATCTTCAAATTTATTATCCAAAAAGGCTTCTTTATCTGTATTTACTATTCTCCAAATACTTGCTTGTCTTACAACATACATTGAGTTTCCATATATATTTTTTATTTCATCATATTCTTCCTGAAGAGCTATTGTTTTATCGTAATTTACTACGCCAAATTTTCCTTCGTCATTTTTTACTATAAATCCATTTTCGTATTTATTTGTAAGTGATGTAATATCGTTATATTTATTTTCTATAATTACATTTCCTGTATTACTAACTATTCCCTTTTTACCATTTAAGGTTGTTACATAAACAGATTTTGTTCCTTCTATTACTTCTATATTATCATAAGTAGAAGATAGTAATTCTTTTCCCTCTAAGTTTATTAATCCATATTTCCCATTTTTTTGCACTCTTAAAACATTTTCCTCATACCATAAATTATTGTTTTTATCATGGTTATAAAGTGCTTCTACTTTTTCATACTCTCCAAAAATTTGCTCATTTTTTTCATTAATTACTTTGCTTGAGTATGTTCCACTACTATAGTCTACATTTTCCATGCATATAAAAACAGGTTTTGTATTATCTGGGATTATTATCATTTCGTTATAAGTAGGTTCAATTGTAACATTACCTTTGGAATCTATTACTCCCCACTTTTCATTTTGATATACAGGATAATATGCTAGGGAAAATACCTTTTCGTTTGTCATTGGTTTTTCCTTTAGTAATTCTCTTATTCCAATAAAGAACATAATTATTACAAGAAATGCTATTATTACAGCAACTACTTTTTTAACATTTAATTTTCTTTCATCATTATATCTTCTTGCCTTAGTTCCTCTACTCATACTAAAACTCTCCAATCTTATTTTAATATATTTTATAGTTTCATAAATTTGCATATATTTTTCATCTATAATATACCATACTTCGACATAAAAAAGCAAGGTTTTTACACCTTGCACATTAATTTTTATTATTAATTTTTATAGCAATTACACTCATATCGTCTTTTGGCTTTCCGTAGTTATTATCTATTGCTTCTTTTAAAATTATATCTGCTATTTTTTGTACATCGTCTGTTTCAATTTCTTCAAGTAAAAATTTAAGCCATAATTCTTTGTTTGTATATTCTTCAGATGACTCAATTATTCCATCACTGCACATTACTATTATATCGCCTTCTAAGAGTTCTTTATCATAAACAACTAAATCGATATCATTTAGTATTCCTGTTGGCAATGATATTGATTTTAACACTTCAACATTTCTATTGTGTTTAACAAATGTTGGGCATGCCCCATTTTTTATAAATTCCATTTTTTTAGCATATAAATCTAATACCGCAATGTCTAATGTAGCATACATATCATCTTTAGCTATTGTAGCTAAACTTGAATTTATAAGTCTTAGAGATGAATCTTTGTCAAATCCTGAAGATAATAACTTTTCTAACATTGTAATTGCTGTTTTACTTGCTTTTTTTGCATCTATCCCTGATCCCATTCCATCACTTAATGCAATTAAATATTTACCATCTTGAATTTTGGTTTGAACTAAGGTATCTCCCGATATTTTAGAATCTGCTCTAGTTGTTCTTGAAACTCCAATTTGCAAAGTTTGTTTATCTTCTGCTAAATATGTGTAAGAACATCTAGGAAGATTTTGCCTTATTCCACATTCTTGATTTTGAAGAATCATGTTTTCATTAAATACTTTTGATAATATTCTTCCCATTTTTTTAGTATTACATGATGGTGTATCCACATTTTCACAAATATCTGTGTATAAAGTTATCTTTTTTCTTCCAGATTCTTGTTTTTTTATTGAAATATCATTTATTTGCATATCTTTTTCTTGCAATAATATTTTTATTTCTTCTTTTTCTTTATCATAATTTTCTAGCTCGTTTTCTGCCTTGTTTTCCATTTCTGTTGCGATATTTCCTAATGCTTTTGATACTTGTTCTAATTGATTTGATACCATTTTTTTATTCTCGTCTAGTTTTTTCTTCCATATAAAGTTTATTTTGCTTACCTTATAGGAATAATTTATAGCTTTTACCATTTGAGAAATATCTCTTTCTACAGAATCCGTAATATATTCTTTTTCATATCCAACTATATAATTATTATGAGATGCGAGTGTACCGAAGCAAATCTCTTCTTGTTATTTTTTCTTTTTCAAGTAATATATTAAATAAGTCTTGAAGGAAATCATCTTGTGGAGTATATATATCGTCAAATAATATGTTTTCCTCCATTGATTCTATTTCATTTTCTAGTTCTTTTCTAAATACTTCAAAATTATCTTCCTCTTGTTTTTTTAACTCATCTTCATCTACAATTGTTGCTGCCGCCTCTTTATATGTTTTTGCAATTTCAAATATTGTTTCTGACATGCTATTTAGCTTATAAGCTGCTTCTTTATTTTCTTCTAATGTTCTCCCTGTTGTTTCTGGAAGTAATTTAGGTTCTTTATTTATATCTTCAATATTTATTTTCATATTTTTAGGAATAGCAAGTAGCCCTAAGGCTGCAATTAAAATTTCTTGCACAGCAATATATTGCACAGTGTTACCATTTGATGCATAACTTAGTAATATATTCCCTAGGATAAAACCTATTATTACACCTATTTTTCCTAGTTTGTTAAATATTCCAGATGCCAAACCGAGATAATGCATAAGTAGCAATTATTGTTGGCTCTTGTCCACCAATTATTCCAATTACACTTCCTATTGTAATTCCTGCTGCTCCTCCAACTAAAATACCATTTTTCCATCCCATTATTAAAACTATTAAAATACATATTATGTTTTTTACGGAATAACCATAAATAGATATGTCTTTTATGCTACATGATGCAATAGCAATTATTAAGCTTGCTCCCATGACTTCTTCTATTGAATATGCTCTTCTATCTCCAATATTAGTTAATGCTTTTATACTATTAACAAATATTTTGTAAAAAATATATGTACTCATTGCATAACAAATAGAAAATATTATATCATATACCATTGCTTCTTTAAAAAGCATTCCACCAGCCTGAACTATAAGTGAGCTAATAAATAATCTTAATCCAAGTTTTCTCTTTTCGTTTGCATCTTCATCAAACTTTGGAGATTTTATTAGTATGCTGAAAAACACCAATAACAAAGTTAATAATAAATTTAATGTACTATGTGCTCCATGGAAAACTCCTGTAGCTATTGTTACAAGCGCTCCTGCAATTCCTATTGGCATGCAATTTGCAAGTGTTGCAACAAGAAAGGCAATTCCAAATGGTGTAAGATTTATTTCTGTTTGAAATCCAACAATAGAAAGTAAAAATGAAGCAATATAAAGTATTATCATTTGTTTTGAAAAACATTTTTTTATTACTTCCTTTATTTTACTTGGTTCAACATCCTCATTTATTTTCTTCTCATCTTCAAAATCTCTTGAAATATTTTGAAACATCCTTTTTCCACCTCTACTTTTTTAATTCTTTTGCTCTAATTTTTTCTTTTGCTTGTCCTATTTTAATACAAATGAATTTAATTTTTTGTCATATTTTGAATATGAATTAAAAAAGTTTTTTACATTTTATGCTATATTTTTTTATTTTATTTATTTTTCATTTATTAAATCTCTTTTGTTTTATTGTATTTTATCGTAAATTACACAAAATTACAATAGTTTGGATATAAATTATATGTTTATACTAAAAAATAAAGATTTGGAAAAACTCCAAATCTTTATTTTTTATTATTTATTTAGTACTTTCTTCTTAATGAAGATTATACCGCCCACAGCTAATGCTGCTCCTGCAATAGTTACTGCAATTATCATAATTGGCAATCCTGCATTACCAAATGGTGGTAATATTCTTACTATTTCTGCTTTATCAGAATCAAGCTCTTGTGGGTTTTCTGTTGGGTCTTGATTTCCTACTACTGAGTATTCCATTCTTCTACCAACTGTATTTGTTGTTTTTACAATTTCAACAATGTTACGATATGTTAAGTCATCTGTATCATTTTCTGCTGTAATCATCTGTGTTAATACAAGTGGTACCATTGTTGATGCATTATTTTTATCTGCTAGAACTGGTACTAAGTCTTTATTTAAGTTTTCTGTTGAAATTATTGTGTTGTATGTTTGTAGTACATTACTTAATTTACCATTTACTAATGTTGTTTTTGGCTCTCCAGTTATTACAACTCTTTGATCTATTGTATGCCAGTTGCCATTTGTTTCTGCGTTAAATTGTAAGTTGTTTGCAACATAGTCTAATACTTGATCTGCCCTTGTTGTAACTATTTGTGCATTTTGAGATTTTTCTCCTTTATAGTAGAACAATCTATCTTGCATTTCTATTGGCTCGCTACCGTAATAATAAATATTATAGTAATCTACTTCACCAACGTTTGTAACTTTTACAGTGTATGTTATTTGAATTGTAGCACCATGCATTAACTCTTCGTCCATTGTTAATTGTACTAAACCAAATTTGTTCTTATTGTCTTCTCTAATTTTTGCTATAGTTCCAAATATGTCTGGATCTAACATTTTGTTTTTATATCCTGTTCTGTAATCTTGATGTTTTCTCCAAGTAACATTTGTTGCTGTATCTGATGCATCAAATAGTGTTGCACCATCTGCTCTTACAAGTTTTACATTTGCAATTTGTTTTTCTATCTCAATTTGAGCTTTTGGTCTTTCTTCTAGTCCGAAATCAACATTTGAAATTCTATATTGTCCTTGAGTTTGTTTATTGTATTCTGTTGATTGAGTATCATATTCAAGATCTATTACAATTAAACCAGTTTCTGCTCTCATTTGAGTATTATTAATTAAGTCTTTTAATAATGTTGCTCTATCATACATAGTTTCATAATCTGCTTTATGTGATGCAAGAACTTCAGCAAGATAGTTTGTGACACCTGCTTTTCCAGCATTTGAGTAATTATTTACCTCAAACCTTCTACTTTCAATATCTTTTGCATCAGATGGTCTAATATTTTCGTTATTTACTTTTGCATTATCAGATGCTGTAATATCATATAGGTATCCAATTTGTTTATCACTTGTTATTACAGGAATGTTATATGCTGAGCTTGTTAATACTTCTTCAGGTGTTGGAAGAATAACTCTTTCGTTGTTTGAAGCAGTATCTTTAAATGTTGGAACTTCTGCAAGTTTAGGAGAAACTTGTCTTTCTCCAAGTATCCAAGCTGTTTTATACTCAAATTTATTTTCATCTTTATTGTATGTCTTGTAGAAATATTGATAATCTAGTCTTTCACTATCTGTTGCTTGGTTCCATTCTCTCCAGCCATTACCTTCTGGTACAACTCTTACAGGTGTTTGTTCCCAAGTATAAACTTTATTCTGTTCTACTCCTAATTGATATAATGTTGATTTGTAATCTTGACCATTATATGATTTTTCATTTGAGTTTCCAGGAACTACTGTTTTAATTGTATCACCATATATGTATCTTACTACATATTTACCTGGAATAAATGACTTAAATGCATAAGCACCTTTAACTTTATCTCCAAAATTATGGTTTTGTACTAATTTAGTATTATCTGTAAATGTGTAATTAATTATTGGTGTTTCCTCTTTACCACTATCTGGTCTTCCACTTCCTCCTGCTTTATTTCCACTTTCGTCAATTGCTAATGCTTTGTATCCACTGATATTAGTAAATTCATTTTCGTTTCTATTTTCAGGAGTTGCTCCTGTACCAAATTCTCTCCATACAAATTCTTGGCCATTTTCCATAATTTCAACTAATTGTACTGTTACACCATCAATTAATTGTTCATTATCAAATTTTCCATCTCCTGTTGTTGTTAAATCAATTGATTGATTTCTTATATCTTCAAATATGTTTCCTTCAATTACCCTGTTTTTATTATCATCACGATATAGAATAATTCTCATATTTGGAGCTTTACCAGTATCATCTTCTAGTTTATTCAATTCTGATGAATCTGATGCAATATCTTTATGAGTAATAGCTTCTTTTACATTACCAGAGCTTGAATCTCTATCTAAAATACCTGCTGGTCTATAACTTACAACACCTCTATTTGGAACTTCGGTTCCTGGAGCATATTGTGTTGAGTATCCATTTATTTCAACAATATTTTCTTTACCAACACCAATTGGATTTCCAGTTTTTAAGTCTTCATCAAGTTTAATCCAATCTTCTCCATCAATTGTATCTTTCTTAACTCTAAATGTTAAGTATACATAAGCTGTTTGACCTGCTGCTAAATAGTTATTATAACTATTTTTATCATCACTTAGTTGTCCAAGTCCTCTAATATATAAATTCTTATATCCTGTTATTGTGTCTTTATCATATAAGCTATCGCTTGCTTCTGTTTGTGGGTTGTAATTTGCTTTTACAGGGTATATTCCTTTTTGTGCTGCATTTTTTCTAGCTGATTTTATTTGAATATATGAACGTTCATCAACATATTGTAAATCTTCGTCATAGTAATCTACAAGCTCATCTATTCTTGCTCTTATACTATTTGCCTGATTACGAACCATTATTTTATATGTAATATAAACTTCTAGTTCATCAGATTTATTCTTGCCAAGAGCACTTGCTGCTGCACCATAATTACTTGCCTTATATAGGTAATCTGATTTATATAGTTCTCTTGTATATGAAGTTCCATAGTTATTCTTAAATGCATCTGATGTATTAACACCTATTGTCCATGAGTCATCAGAATTTATTCTTGTTTCTAATGTATCATAAGTATAAGTATGAACTTGTCCATTAATTTCTAATGTTACATGATCAATATCTTTCTTAACTGCTATATCTGATTGTTGTCTTTCATTTAAACCTAAGTTAATATAATATGCATTAGGATATAGTTGTGTTGGTTGGTGATTAAAGCATCTCATATATATATTAGTTACTGGTTTATTATCTATTACAAATAAGCTTGGATATGGGTATAAACCATCTTGGTTTGTGCTATTTGGTTCACCACAAGTATATGCTTTTAACATACAATCTTGTACATACTGTTGCATTGAGCTATCTCCTTTACCTGTTGGTAATCCATAATCATCTATAGCATCTGCTAGTTTTAGTTCTGCTCTTGTATAACTCTTATTGTTTCCTTTTGCTGATTCAGTTGCAATAGAAGCTATTGCTACATCATCATTTGAAGGATTTGCATTTTCTGCATATGTACCTCTTTTTGCACCGATTACTTTAAATCCCAAATTATATTTTTCTCTTTCTGATTCGCTATCCTTAGCATTTGAATTTACTTTCCATTCGGCTGTTCCCCATGATATTGATGGTGCCCAATGTGTTGGTTGATAATATTGTGCATTATATTCAAATATAAATCTATATTGCAACATAGCATTTAAGCCTTTAAACCTATATTCTCCAACTTTTAATCCATCTCCATCTTTTTTTGCTGTCTCTGTAGTTGGTTGTGTTATTCCAGTTTTAACATTTGCATTATTTGGAAGATTTACAGCTTCTATAGTAACCTTCATGCCTGGTATTCTTTTTTCTCCATTTGCTGCTTTACCATCACATTTATCTTCTTTTCCAGCATTTTCATCAAGCCATACAAATCCGCCAAGCTCCATTGTTAAATTAATTTTTACACTAACTTTTTGTGAATCATAAACACGATATATAGGACCGCCATTTATAGTTTTTGTTTGTGGTGCCTGTCCTTGTTTTGGTTCTTCAGATACCAATGTTATAGGATTAGATTGTCCAGATCCAGTAACAATTAAAGTTTGTGCTTTTCTATCATATTCCTCTTTTTCGTCCATTTGTATATATGGGAAGTACAAGCCTATATATGCATGATGTAGTAATACATCCTCGTCATTCCAATAATATGTTGCCTTGTGCTCTCTATCACAACTTTCTCTGTCACACTCATATGTTACTCTTTCTTTATTTCCTTTATCACAATATATATCTATTGTCATATAATAATACTCCATTTGGTATTTCTCATCAAATATCTTACAGTGACCATTATATCTATATCCTTTTGCAGTTGATGTTAAATTATATCCTTCTGCATGGGTCTCTTTTATGTATTCAAATTTAGCATTTAGAGTCACCTCTGTTGGGAAACCTGCTTTTGATGCATCAAATACTACAAAGAAATATTGATTTTTCCTTGGATATTCTTTTAATAGTCCATTTGAGCCTTTTACACCTTCTCCATCCATAACTACTTGAATATCACTATGTTTTTCATCATATATTAACTCACCTTTATCAGTTTCTAAATATATTGATTTAACATAAGATATATCATCATGTTGCAAATAATCTAATCTATATGGTCCTACAATATATTTTTGATTTGCTCTATCTGCAATTACTTGTGCCTCTGTAGCTATAATTTTTGGAGAATAACCATTTTTAATTTCACCCACAAATTGCTCATACTCTTTAGCTTTTTTAACTAAATTTCTTGCATTTGCAGTTACATGGGTAGTTGGATTTTGTCCAAGTAATGTCCAATAAGCACCTTGAATATCATTTAAATTATATTTACTTGCAAATCCATTTTTTGCATTATAGTCATTATCTGCTGATGAAAAACTGTATGCAATTGCATTATTTGCATATTTTACTGATTTGTCTTGTTTATATCCATCTGAAGCATGTGGCGAATTTTCTAAAACAATTGCAATTGGTCCATCTGTTGGTGATGTTCCTGGATTTACTGCAATAGTAGAATCATTTATAGATGGTGAGAAATCTTTGGTTGAAGTTCCTCCTTGTATAGTAGAAAATAATTCTGAAGTTATCCTTCCTGCCTCACCTTCTACTGCTGCCCTTGTATCAGCTGTCGTTGCATAAACCGGAACAGGATCCCCACCATAACTAAATGCCTTCATTGGAATGCTTCCAGAACCTTTTGACTGGACAGCAAAGCACAATGAATTTTGTAAGTTCCCTGGGACATTGCTTTCTATAATTATTTGTACTCTGCCGTTTTCTAATGTAGCTCTTTTTTTACTAGCACGAACATAAGGATCTCCTGCTTTTTTAGTGCTATATCCATCATTTACTATGCTTCCATCTCTAGTTCTCAAATGATAATAATAATATGCATCACTATCATTACTGTTGTAAAATCTCTCTAATGCTGCTTGTATTTTATCTTTAAGTGTTCCATATGAATACACACCATTACCCTCTGAAACTGTAGCTGATGCTTCATTAATAACATTTACTCCTGTTGATACATCAAAATGATATCTTGTAGGATCCCATTTACCATAACGAACACAATAACCATAAGCTGCACAGAATACAACTTGTCCATTTGTTACTGTTGCCCACTCTTTTGCCCAAAAGTCTTCTCTATTATCTGGAAGTAAAATATTTCTATTACTTCCTTTGTAATATTGAGGAAACATTCCAGAAGGTCCTGCTGTGTTTCTCTCTGGCATGTTACCACTCATATTTTTACGTACAGCAACTCCTGGATTTATACTGTCATTTTTATACATATTATCAGTCATATTAGGATATTTTTGATTAGCTTGTGTAATTAAATTTCCCCAATAGTTTCCATCAATATTATAAGAACCTGTACTATCTGGAGCTGACCTATCTAGATCTCCGCTATAGTAGTCTACTAAATCGTCAAAGCTACTGTTGCCACTATCATTATCTTCATCTTCATCGTCGTCATCATCTCCATTAAAAAGGTCAAATGCAGGATTATAGTTTTGTTTATTGTTATCATCATCATCATCGTCATTATCATAATCTCCACTATAATAATCCACTAGGTCATCGAAACTACTTGAAGCAATACTTATATTACTTAAAAATCCCATTGTTATAAGTATTATAAGTGTAATTACTGCAATAGATAATTTCTTTAATACTATTTTATTTTTTTGTTCCATTTTACTTCTGCTTCCTCCTTTCCTATCTAATTACTTTCTTTTTTATTACATAAGCTGCTATTGTTATTGTAGCTATTATTGATACAGATAATCCTATAAATAATGCTACTTCACCTGTTTTTACTGAAATTAATACATCTGCATTTGAGAAATCATCTTCTGTAGAAGCTTTATTACCTGGCACAGAATCAATATCTTTTAATCCTAAATCGTTATATGCTTCGTATATTTCAGCTTCATTATGATATAAACCTAAATTATTTTCTGACATTTTTTTGCTTAGTATTAATGTTACTTCTTTTGATTCTCCTGGATTGATTTGCGTATTTGCTAAACTAGAGTTATATAATACTCCATTTTCTGATGAATACCAGTCTTTATTTAGTTCTGAACTAAATTTCATTTCAGATGGCATATAATCTGCTATTTTCTTTACATAACCTGCTATAGCACCCTCATTTGTTATTTTTAGTTTATATTCTACTATTATTGTTGTGCCTGATATATTTTTTGCTATAAGTTCTTTTTTAGCAAGTTTTGTATCATTAAATTCGTATACATTTGTTCCTGTTTTATCTTGTACAGTTATTTTAGATATTGTTTTTTCTAGTTTTAAATCAAATTTTGGATTTTTTACTAAACCTAAATCTATATTGTATACGTTATTGTCATTTACCGCTACTTCCTCAGTAATAGCTGCAACTCTTGTAACACCATCTATTGTTATTTTACTATCAACTGCATCTGAGTTTTGATCACTATTTACTCCATCTTTTCTATATGTTGTTGCACTATAATTTGCTGTATCATATAGGAATATTACAGTATATTTGCCTTTAGCTATATTTGTAAATGAATAAATACCATCTTTATCAGTTTTTGCTCTTAATACATTTCCTTCACTATCTGTAACTAGTTTTGCTGTATCATTATTAAATAATAAAATATCTACATCTGCTACAACTTCTTCTTTTTCATCTTTTGAACCATTTGAATCTTTATCAATCCAAACTGACCCCATAATACGTTTATTTCCTTGAACTGATGGAGTATTTCTACCTTCTTCAGTATATAGTTCAAATTTTGCTATAGTATGTGTTATAGTATTTGTAGTAATATCTTCCATACCATCTAAAGAAACTTTTGCATTATTTGATATTTTAGTATTTTCTCCTACACCTAAGGCTCTAACACTTACATCTGCTGTAATTTTCTCTTTTGCAGATATATGTATTGTAAATTCAACATTATTTTCTTGATTTTCATCATATTTATTTGTTATATTACCTTCTCCATCTTTTATTGTAACCTTATTAAATAATAACTCCTTTGGTAATACATCTGTTATTTTTAGTTCTGGAACATCAATATTTGATAAGTTTTCTATTGTAAATGTATATGTAAAATCTTCTCCTGACGAAATTGTTGCATTTGCTGGAATACTCGAAGTTTGAGTTACTTTAAAGCCTACTTTTCCTATTTCTACAGGATCTACTTGAATCGTTCTACTATTAACATCTTTTCCATAAACTGTAGCTTCTATTGATGAATTTTTATCATATACCCCATTTGGAAGTATTCCAGCTTTAAGATTGACATCTATATTTTTAGCGTTTGCTCCGTCATCTATTGTTCCTAAACTAATTGCTAATTTTCTAGTTTCTTTATTGTAACTTACTTGCATGCTTTCTGTAATATCTGTACCATTTTTATTTTTTACTTCTGCTGACTGATATTCTATTTCTTCTGGTAATACAACTTCTAAAACCGTATTTTCTATTGTTTCTGAACTATTACTTGAAGATATTTCAAATATATACTTAAAGCTATCACCTTGTTTTAAAATCTCGCTTTCCTTTTGTACATTTGTAGTTGTATTAAATGAAGTTTTTCCAATTATATTTGTAGCAGATGTGTCTAATGCACCATCAATATTGTCAGCAGTTACTTTACCTTTAAGCATAATCGTTGTATTTTTTTCATTTTCAACGCTTTCACTAGTTAACTCATTTATTTTAAGAACTTCATACAAATCTTCATCAATTTCTATTTCTCCATGATCATGTTCATATTCTTCTAGTTCTTCTAGTTCCTCATCTGTTAATTCTCTTTCATATTCACTTATTTTTCTATCCATTACAACATTCATAACAAGTTGTTTTTCTATTTTTTCGTTTGGTTTAATTGTTCCAATATCTATCGTATATTCCCCTGCATTTGCAATTACATCTGAAGTTGATTCATCTATATATTGTAGCCATTTTGGTATATCTATTTTGACCTTTACATTTTTTGCTGTTCCAGTTCCTGTATTGTTAACCACTAAAGTATAAGTCAATTTATCTCCTTGTGTAAAATCTGAGCTTTCATTAGCTGGTCTTTTAAGCTCAAAAGCAACAAGTGGAATCATACTAATATTTTGTACTCTCATAAATAACTGCTTTTCTATAGTTTGATTTGCAGCTACATTTCCAATTGCTAAATTATATTCTCCAGCTCCTGCAACAATTTTATAATCTGATGATGTTTCGACATCACGTTCAACTAGCTCTAAACCTTTTGGAATAATTAATTTTGTCATAACATTCTTTGCTGTTTCAGTTCCTTTATTTTTAACAGTTAATGTATATGTTGCTACATCACCTTGTTGTAATTCTTTATTTGTATTTGATGAAATATTTGCCTCTATAATAGGTCCTGTTCCTGTTGTTATTCCAAGTTTTGTAGCTTGCTGTTTATCTGCTACTGTTCCAGTAGATAAATTATTATTAAAGTATACTACATAATCTTGATAAGCTGATTCATTATGTTGTAATCCTGCTGGAATTATAGCTTTATAATTAAATTCAATATTTTTTCCAGTTTCTAGTTCATAACTATTTGCAAGAACTATTAAATATGATTTAATATTTTCATAATTTGCTGGTTGCATTACCCAACTATTTGCCTCTAAGTTAACATCATTTGTTGCATTTTCATTTTCTGAATAGTAAACTGCATATTTGTCTGGCTCTATTCCCGTTACTGTAATTGGTCCAGAAAGTTTAGTTGTAAATGTTGAGCCTAAATCTTTTGATGTTAATATATCTTTATTTCCTTTAAACATTAATCTTCCAAGTATTGATACATTATTAATTGTGTTGTTATAGTTATTTACTACATTCATTTTTAAATCTGCAGTTCTTGCATCAACTAATGTTGGAATTGTTGCTGTTTTTTCTTCTCCATTCATTACCTCTATAGTTTCGGCATTGTCTCTATAGTTTGAAATTTGGCTAATTGTAATTACTCCAACAGGTGCAACTGTATTTAATTTGGCACCAACAGTAATTGTTTGTTGATTTGTATTTGCAGAACTTCTTAAAGAACGTAACATTCTTGTTTGTGAAACCTCTTTTGCCGTATTATTTGTACATTCCATAGTTATTTCATCTTGTCTATTAGGTGTTAGTTTGTTAAGTGTCATATCTGCTGTTATTATTACATTTACACCTTTTGATACTGTTCCTAATGAATATTCAAATTGAGTTCCTTCTAATGCAATAAATATTGTTTTTGTTCCATCTTCATTTTGATGTAATTCTGCTGTTTTTATATTTAATTTTGAACCTTCTTTATCAAATAATACTTCTACATTTTTTGCATTTATATTTTCTATATAGCTTGGTAATGTGATTTTTAATGTTGGATTTTGATATAACATGCAATCTAATGTATCTGTTTTTAATATTGCTTTTATTTTTACATTTTGATTTGTTACTATAGTTGATAAGTTACTATTTTCTATTTGTAATTCTGCTTGTAATGTTGGCTCTGTTAATGTAATTTCTTTTTTAGCAGATTGTTCTACAAATATTTCTCCATCACTTTCAGCTTTTCCTATTATGTTTAATTCTAGTTTATTAAAATCTTGTATTTGATTTCTTGTAAATTCTGTTTCACCTTTTATAACTTTTGTTAATATAAAGTTTAATTTTCCTTCTATAATTGGTTTGCTTGTTTCAATTTTTAAATTGTTAACATTTAGCTCTGATAAATCTATTGTAAAATCTTTTTCTTCGCTATCTTTATTTATTTTAGCAATTTGTGTTTTTCCTGAAGATATTGTAATTTCACCATCTTCTCCAAGTATTTTTTCAATCTCTTTTTTGTCCATTTTAATTTCTTTTATGTAGCTTTGTTGTATATCATTTTTTGTTTCGTCATTTACTACAAATCTATCTTGAGCTTGTTCAATTATGATTTTGTCTGTTAACTCTGCAAGACCAACATTTGCAGTAATTGTTTGTTTATATTCTGTATCTATTTTGTTTTCTACATTATAATTTGCATACATTTGACCTTTGCTGATACTATCAGCTGAAGATACAATATAAAAATCTACTAAATTACTTATTTGATCTTTTAATGTAATTTCTCCTTCAAAATCTTTTTGTAATTTTGAATTTTCAGCATTATATGCTACAACTTCGTTATTAGCTTTTATACTAATTTTAACACCATCTTCTGATATTGATTTTAAAGCTTCTTCTGGATATTTATATGTTACTACAAATTCATCTTTTACATCTTTAATCCATGAAATTTCTTCATTATCATTTTTTTCATTTTCAACTGTTATTGTTAGTTTTCCATCTTCTACTTTGTAATTTTCATCTTTAAAATCTACACCTGTTGAATCACCATTTGTTGCACTTGTAGAATTTGCTATAATCTTAACCTCTTCAGGAGAAATCTTATTTATTTTTGGGATTTCTATTTCTATATTATTTGTTTTTACTGGCATAGAGTTATCTTTTATATTTGATTGTACTATTGTTTGTAGTACTAAACCTTTATTATCTTTTATTTGATATGGTACAAATTTTGCTATTTGAACATTAAAATCTACTTGTGCATCTTTTGCTGCCCAAGCTAATTTTACTTCTATTTCTTTTTTAACTTCTTTTTCCTTACCGTTACCATCTACATATACTGCATTAAAGTTAATTTTGCTAATTTTTGAAAGTTCTTCAAGCTTAATGCTATCTTTAGATATCATTCTAATTGGAATAGCAATTTGAGCTGTTTCTCCGTTTTTTACTTGATTAAAGTATACTTTATTTCCATCTGTTTTAGAAATTTGCTCATTTTGCACTTCAATTATTTCAAAATTTGCATCTTGAACTTCAAGTGTAGCATCTTTTATATAACCTGCATTTTTTACAGTAATTTCTGATGTTAAAAAGTTCTCCTCTCCAATATTTTTGGTAGTTTCATGTTTTTTAGCATCAAAATAAGCATCAAACTCTACATTAGTTTGATTAGTTGTTGTTTTTTGATTTTCTATACTAGTTGCTAAAACCTCACCTATTATGCTTATGTGTGACATCATCAACATTACCACCAACATGCTTGCAATTATTTTTCTTGATTTTTGGTACATAGAAAATTCCTCCCATTTTCACATTTTTTATATAAATTTGTAAAATTATTATTTATGTTTACACATGTCAAAAAATAACTTTATCACTATTTTATATTATACCTCATTTGTTGCCTTTTTTCAATATTTTTTTGCTTTTTTTACAAGTTTTTATGTATAATTCCTTCTTTTACCAATTTATATTTTTACATTATTAGGCATAATTCTCCTTTATTATAATTTTTTCTATATTTTTGCATATAATAATAGATTTTTCAAGTATATTTTATTGTTAAAATAGGTCTGTAAACTTTTTCCCTTTACGGAAGATACTTTTCAGGTTCAAATATTAAATTTTTATTACAATTATTGTAACATTTATTTTTTTTCTACATACAATATGTTATGAGGTGAGTTTTATGAAGAATAATACAAATTACAGTAATGATTTTCCTGATTTTGAGCAATTTACTTCTTCTTTTAATAAAGATGATTCTACCTCTTTTTATAATAATGATAATTTTGCAAGTGAAACTAACCCTTTAGGGAATATAGATATGAATACAATTTTGAGAATAAAACAAATAATGGAAAATATGAATAATAGCAAAAATAATCCAAGGGCAAATTTGTTGCTATCTTTAAAACCTTATTTAAGACAAAGTAGAAAACAGAAAATTGACCAATATATTCAGCTTTTTAGTATGGGAGAGTTATTAGAAAATTTCAAACCTATGGGTGGTGAAAACAGCAAATGATATTTCCACCTTTTCCATTTGGACCTACTTTTTATAGAAGACCATTTATTTCTTATAGACCAAATATTGAAAACACACAAAACGATAATAAAAAATCACCATATAACTACTGTTCTGATAAAGAAAAATCTTGTAGAAACGCTTATTTCCCTAATCAAATAATGACTAATTCTTCTAATAAAATATCAAATAATGAAATAAACACAAATTATACTGAATCCAGATATATAAATGATGATTTTGTAGATTTTTTCGGTTTAAAGTTATATTCTGATGATTTATTACTTATTGGTTTGCTTTTTTTTCTTTATGAAGAAGACGTAAAAGATACATATTTGTATATGGCACTCATTTTGCTTTTACTAAGCTGAAAAATCTAAAATAAGAAATCAAAAAAGGGAGTAAAAAAAAAGGGGGATGAAAAGGATTCTGCCAAAATCCTCCGTCCCCATTGGCAGTTTTTTTATTCAACAATTATTTCATCATTTTCATTTATATATGAATATGTATATATTTTATTTTCTTGTTTTTCAAACTCTTTAATTTTATCAGCAATTCTTATTTGTGGACAATCAATTATGTTAGCAGCAATAACTGCTTTTGTGTTTCCTTTTGCTCCTGCGTGTGCTAATCCATATAGCCTTCCCAGAATAACTATGTGCTCTCCTGCAACTACCTCTGCTCCAGCATTAACGTCTCCAATTATAACCAAGCTTCCCTCATATTCTATTCTTTGACCTGATCTTAGAGAACCTCTGTGGAATTTTGTTTCAGATGACTTTATTTCTTGATTAAATGTTTTTTTAATTCCATGTAATCCTAATGTTGTTGGACTTTCAAAATCAACATCAACATCTATCTTTAATTTTATCAAATCTCTTATTTCTTCAATTTCCTTATTTTTTAAAACTTTTCCTTTAACTTTTATTGGAGTTTTTTCTTCTTTATATAGTTTTTCCAAATCAACTAATTTTTTATTAAGATTTTCCAAAATTTCTTCTTCTTCTGCATCTTCTCTAATTTTTATCCAAATTTCTTCTTTCTTTAGTTGAATACTTATACAATTTTTCATATTTACCTCCAATTTTATTTCTAATTCTGAATAAGTGTTGTAGGCTTAGCTGTCATATCCTCTGTTATTCTATTTGCATTCATTCCAAAATATTCTGCTATTATATCTCTAGCTGGAATTGCTGCTTTTCCACCTGATTGCCCATTTTCAATCATTACTACTATTGCTATTTCTGGTTCGTCATAAGGTGCAAATCCAACAAACCATGCATTTGTTATTTTTTTACCATTTTCATCTACTCTTTCTGTTTGTGCAGATCCTGTTTTTCCACCAACTTCTATATTAAAGTTTTTAAATGTTCCATATGCTGTTCCACCTGTTTCTGTTGTAACACCTTTCATTCCTTCAAGTACTGCTCTTAAATTTTCCTTGTTAAATGTTACTTTTTCACTATTATCTTCTTGTATTTTCAATTTGCTCTTTATGTTTTTTTCTATTTCATTTCTTGGTAATTCCTTACCTTCTGCATTTATAACAGATTTTATAATTGTAACATCTACATCATTTCCACCATTTGCTAATATACTTGTATATTTTGCCATTTGCAAAGTTGTAAAGCTGTTATTCTCTTGTCCAATTGCTGCTGCAAGCGTATTTCCGCCATTCCATGGCATATTGAATTTCTTTGATGTTTCTGGGCTTGACACACTTCCTTCCTCTTCTCCGTAAAAGTTCTATTCCTGTTTTCTTTCCTAATCCTAAAGCTTTTGAGTATTTAGCTAAATTTTGTATTCCTACTCTATTTCCAACTTCATAGAAGAAATAATTACATGATTTAACAATTGCATCTGTAACATTTAAGTAACCATGTCCACTTTTATTCCAGCAATATGGCTGATAGTCTTTATAAAATGTATATCTTCCTGTATCGTTTATTTTTTCTTTTATTTTTATTTTCCCAGTTTCTAAACCTGTTATTGCAGTTACCATTTTATATGTTGACCCAGGAGAAGATGGTGACGATATAGCACGGTTTACAAACGGATGAAGCCTTGCATATTCAGATTGTTCTTTATTTGTATAATAATTCCATTTATCTGTTGATATTCCACCTGTAAAATCACTTGGATCAAAATCTGGATAGCTTGCCATTGCAAGAACTTCTCCAGTTTTTACCTTCATTACCACAGCTGATGCACCAGATACTTTTACACCTGCTGACGTTTGTATTTCTTGTATACTATTTTTTAATGTATCTTCCGTAACCTTTTGAAGATTTGCATCTAACGTAAGTATTACATCAGCTCCTGCTATTGCTTCTTCTGTAACATACTCATCTGTTATAGAGCCATCAACAGCCATGTCTATTTGTCTTATTCCGTTTTTGCCTTTTAAGTATTCCTCCATTACATATTCTATACCCATTTTCCCGATTATATCGTTTAAACCGTATATGTTCTCTTTTCCTTCTAGTTCACTTTTCTCTATTTTTCCAACATAACCAAGTATATGTGATGCTAAACTTCCTGATGTATATGTTCTAATTGCTTTTGCCACTATATTAACTCCCGGAAACTCTGATCCTTTTTCATTAAGTTCTGCAAGGCTATTTTGGCTTATATTACTTGCAATTTCAACCGGTCTTATATTACTGTAACCATTTTTTGATATCTCATATCTTAATGTCATTATTTTACGTATTTCTTGTATGTTTTCATTAGTAATTTTATATTTTTCTTTTAATATGTAGAAACATTCTTCTGCAGTCTTATTTTCATCTATATTATTATCCCTCTTCCATTTTAAAGCTGCATCTTCAGTTCCGTGTAAATGAAAAAGGCTCTATTTTTATTGGTAGAGAATCTTTATATCTATCTTGGTTTTTTTCTAATACATTTGTAATTTTTAATAGTGTATTATTTAATGTTTCAGTATCTATTTTTGTTTTGTATAGTTCTAAACTATAACCTAATGTTGTATTTGCCAGTTTATTTCCTGATTGGTCCAAAATATTTCCTCTTGCCGCTTCTAGTGTGCTTTCCCTTGAGAGTCTTGTATTAGATTTGTTTCTATAATCTTCACCTTTTAATATTTGAAGGTTAAAAAGCTGCAATAGTAATACTATTCCTATTAAATAAATAAATGTTGATACTATGTTATAACGTAAATTTATTTTTTTATTATTCAGCTTATCCACCTCCTCATTTTTAATTTTCAATTTTTTATTGTAATTCTAATATATATTAGAAATATCTTGTTAAAATTTTATTGCCTTTAAATGTATCTTCTAGCTTGTATCCTAGTTTTTGAATTAATTGATAAAAAATAATAGTTAGAATTATATTATACATAACTTCTATTAATAGTTTCTTTAAAAAATGTAATAACTCAAAATTAATTGATAACTGTGCTATTTGAAAAATATATATTCCAATTTCATATATCATTGTAGTCCCCATAATCATTAACATTATTGTAATTCTACTATCTTTTGAAAAATTTTTATCAAAATAGCCACCTATTAATCCTATTAATGAATACATTACTGCTGAAGCTCCCATTGTTTTCCCAATTATAATATCCAAAAATATTCCAACAAAAAACCCAAAAGGAATACCTACTTTTGCTCCAGCAAATAAACTAACAAGTAAAACTAATATTACAAACAAATTTGGTTTAACACTTGCTATTGTAAACCAGGAAAAGAAATTTGCCTGAAAAAAGTATATGATAAAAAAACCTAATATTAGCATTATTATTGCAAATGTTTTTTTCATATACTTTTCTCATCTCCTATCTCTATTTTATTACAAGTACAGTTTCTAATTTTGAAAAGTCAACTGCAGTTTGAATTATAGCATATCTATCTGTTATATTTTTTGTTTTTACTACTTGTTTTATTGTTCCTATATGTATTCCTTTTGGATATATTCCACCTAATCCTGATGTTTCTATCTTATCTCCTTCTAGAACAGTTGCCTCAGTAGGAATAAATGTAGCCTTTAGGCTTGAGTTATCACTTAATGTTCCTCTAACTATCATCATATCTCTTGAACTAGTAATTACGCAACTTGTTGTACTTGCAGTATCTATTATTGTTTGAACTTTAGCTGTACTATCTGTTACAGATATTATGTGTCCTACAAGTCCTTGATCTGATATTACCGGCATATTTATATTTACACCATCTTTTGTTCCAACATTTATAACCATTGTTTCGCTATAATTACTTATATCTTTTTGAATTATATATGCAGGTACTGTTTGATAATCAGTGTATTTATCTTTAAGGTTTACATATTCTTTTAAAGTTGCATTCTCAGATTTTACTATTTCTAACTCTCTTAATGATTGTTCCAGCTCACTATTTTTTTCTTTTAATAATTTGTTTTCTTCCTGTAGATTATTTATATTTGAAAAAAAAGTATTATTCCCAGAGAACCAATTTTTTAAGTAAGTTAATCCATTTTGTATTGGCATAACAATTTTCCCGAATTCCGAGCTTCTATATTAGAAACACTTTCTATTTTTATATTTGATAACATAACAATTATTATTAAAATAATTATCGTTATTATTACACCTATAACACTTGTTTTCTTACGCATTTATTTGCCTCCCATTAGGCTTATTTTATTTTCGAGTTACCTTCTTCTTGAGTTAATTAAAACTGTTTTTAGTCTTTCTAAATCTTCTATTGTTTTTTCAGTGCCTTTTACCACACAGTCTAGTGGATTTTCTGCTATATATACTGGCATTCCTGTTTTTATGCTAAGCAATTTGTCTAAATTTTGAATTAAAGCTCCTCCTCCTGCAAGCACTATTCCTCTTTCCATAATGTCTGATGCTAGCTCTGGTGGTGTTTTCTCCAATGTTTGTTTTACACATTCAACTATTTCATATATTGACTCGGCCATTGCTTCTTGCATTTGTGAAGAGGTAACAATTGTTGTCTTTGGAAGACCTGTAGTTAAGTCTCTACCACTTATTTCCATAGGTGTATCACTCATTAATGGCATTGCACATCCAACTCTTAATTTTATTTGTTCTGCAGTAGTTTCTCCTATAGCTAAATTAAACTTCTTTTTTATATAATTTACTATATCTTCATCAAGTTCATCTCCTGCAACTCTTATAGAGTTACTTACTACTATGCCTCCTAAAGAAATAACTGCAACTTCTGTTGTTCCTCCACCTATATCTACTATAATATTACCTGTTGGCTCTGCAACATCAAGGTTGGCACCTATAGCTGCAGCCATAGGTTCTTCTATAAGATATACTTCCTTTGCACCAGCTTGTAATACTGATTCTTCTACAGCTCTTTCTTCTACTTCTGTAATTCCAGATGGAACTCCAACTACAACTCTTGGCCTTATAATGTTATATCTTTGACAAACTTTTGATATTAAATTTTTAAGCATTAATTGTGTTGCTGTAAAGTCTGCAATAACACCATCTTTTAATGGTCTTACAGCTTTTATATCTTGAGGTGTTCTTCCGCAACATTTCTTTTGCTTCTTCCCCAGTTGCCAAAATTACATTTGTTTTTCTTTCTATTGCAACTACAGATGGTTCTCTTAATACTATTCCTTTTCCTTTTAAAGAAACCAATGTATTTGCTGTTCCTAAATCTACTCCAATATCTTTACCTTTTATAGAAAATAGTTTCATTTAATATTTCTCTCCTTTTCTTTATTGCTATATGCTTCTTTATATTTACTTTTTATTATTGATCTTTTGTCTTTCTTATACATGCAAAAATACTTTGAAATGTTCCATCACCTATAATAATATGATCTAAAAATTGAATATCCAAAATATTTGAAGCTTCCTGTAATCTTTTAGTTATTTCTATATCTTTGGTGCTTGGTGTTGTTACTCCGCTAGGATGATTATGTACTAAAATAAATCTATTCATTCCTGTTTTTATTATTTCCTGAAATATTTGACTTATTTCTATATTACATACTGAAGTTCCTCCTATAGCTATATCAATTATTTTTTGAATTACATTTTTTGTGTTTAATATTAAAATTTTCACTATTTCCCTTTTTTCATATCTTAATTCATTAATTAATAAATTAGCAACATCCTTAGGTTCTTTTATTGTTATATTTAAATTAAGTGGTTTTTCCATTCTTTTAGTAAGTTCACATACTGCTTTAATTTGAATTGCTTTTACTCTTCCTATACCTTTTATTTTCTTTAATTCTTCTAAAGATATATTTTGCAGTGAACGTAAACTATTTTCCTTATTTAAAGCCAGAATTTTTTGTGCCAATGCAACTGAAGTTAACTCTTTTGTTCCTGTCTTTAAAATGATTGCAAGCAATTCTGAATCTGATAATATTTTCTCTCCATACATTTCTAATTTTTCGTATGGTCTCTCTGATAAGGGCATATTTTTTATTTGTAACATTTTTTATTCCTTTCCCTTAAGCCCCTATTTTAGTTAAGAAATAATTTAGTTTTAACCTTGTTAAATTTTATGGTAAATTATTATTGCAATAACCATTCCAATAATACTTGCTATGTTTATTTTAAATAGCAAAGCAAATGAAATTTGTACTATGCTTAAATTTAATTCTAATGGAGCTGTTAAACCAAAATCTTGTCCATAGCTTAGCCACCACAAAAAATCAACTTGTCCTGCAATTTCTCCTATTAATCCCCCAACTACAAGTCCAGATAAAATAAATACTATTAAAATCCATATATTTTTTTCTCTTGTTGCCATATTTTTTCTTACCTTCTTTCTTTTGTTTTCTGCCGTTCCTATTATATATTCATTTTGAGTTTTTTTCAAGGCTGTTTAAGAAAAAAGCGGTAAAATTGTTGCCTTTTTTCTTATTATTTCATATAATATATCATTATTACCAAATATTACTCATTTCTTTTATAAATATATAGTGTTATAATAAAATTATAAATGTTTAGGAGGATACTTACATGCGTTTTGAAAAGTTAAATGAAAATAAAATTAGAATTACTTTAAACCATGATGATTTAATAGAAAAAGATATTGACTTTCACTCTTTCATGTCTAATTCCCTAGAATCTCAAGAACTTTTTTTTGATATGCTAGAAGAGGCTGAAAAAGAAATTGGATTTTCTACTAAGGATTATCTTATTAAAATAGAAGCATTAGCCATGGTTGGTGGAGATTTTGTTTTAACAATAACTAGAAGTCTTCCTAAAAAGGAAAAATCTAATTTATTAGTTGGAAATAAAATTAGTAAACATCCAAAAAATATACATATTAAAAGGAAAAATATTAGTAACGATTCTTTTGAATTAGTTTATTTATTTAATTGTTTTGAAGATTATTGTTCGTTTATAGAGCTATATAAAAACACTTTCAAAGCATATAATTTTGCGAAGAAAGTTCTGCTTTATGAATATGATAATAAATATTATTTAGTATTAATTGAAATAAATACTATTTTTCCAGAATTAAAAAAATTACTTTCTTGTATTACTGAATTTGGAACTTGCGTAAGTCATTCTGATATTTTTATAAGAAAATTGTTCGAAAATGGAAATTTAATTATGAAACATAATGCAGTTTTAACTAGTTTAAAACACTTTGCGAAATGAGAAATGAGGACGGTTCGGTGGAAATGAGGACGGTTCGGTGGAAATGAGGACGGTTCGGTGGAAATGAGGACGGTTCGGTGGAAATGGGGACGGTTCGGAATTCCAAAAAAATTGGAATTCCGAACCGTCCCCATTTCCACCGAACCGTCCTCATTTCTCAGAAGCGTCCCAAATCTTTCACTCATTTTAGTATAAATAATTTTGAGGATTTTGAGCTACTCCATTTACTCTTATTTCTAAGTGTAAATGATTTCCCGTTGAAGCTCCTGTATTTCCTACTGTAGCAATTTTTTGTCCTTGTGATACTTTTTGTCCTACACTAACATTTAGGCTAGTGCAATGACCATATAATGTTTGAACTCCTTTTCCATGTGATATTATAACATAATTTCCATATCCCCCATTATATCCATAAGATGCAACTGTTACTGTTCCTGCTGCTGCTGCAGCAATTGAAGTACCTTTTGATGCACCTATATCAACACCCTTATGTGTTCTTCCCCATCTTGCTCCAAACCTTGATGTTACAATTCCTGACACTGGCCTTATTAAAGAAATTCCTAAATCAACTTTTTTACTTGATGAGTTTATTCCTGTTGCAGCTACTGCATATGATGATACAGGTTTAACAACAACTTTCTTCACATATAAATCTGCAACACATTTTTCAACACTTGTAAACTCTTTTAGCTCTGTTGCATATTTTTCTACTATAGATAGTTGATCTTTGTTGCTACTATCTTTTTGCTTTAATTGGTTTATTATACTTTCTGCTTCTTCAAAAGAAGATACATATGCTTTTTCTTCATTTGAAACATTTATAGCATAATATTTATAATAGTTGGTTCCTTGTTCAATTACCTTGTTATAAATTTCCTCATCATTTGCTTCTACATCCTTTTTCAAAAAGCATAGTTTATATTCTGGTAATTCATTTATTTCAACAAATGCTATATTTGCTTGGTTTCCTTTTTCTATGTATTCATTTATACTTTTTTGTAATTTAGTTTTATTTTCGGTATATCCAACAAACTCTCCATTTAGATATACACTATAAATTGGTTTATAAACATATGTAATAGCTCCTATAACCAAAAATGTGGCTATCATTATAATTATTATAAATTTAGTCCATGTTCTAATATGAATAATTGATTTTCTAATTTTATCTATTTTAAACAACTCCTATCTTTTTATTCTTTCCTTAGGGAAACTTATAAAAGACATAATTTTCGATAGAGTAATTTTATAATATTTATATATTTTTTTCAAGGGTTATTTTGGGCTTTTTTCTCTTTTTTTCATATTATTTCCTCGTTTTTTCTCTTTTTTTCTCGCTTTTATTATTTTCTATAATGTCTTTTCTCACTTTTTTAACTTCACTATTCGTAGCATAATTAGATTGTTTGTAATATTCTTTCATCTTAGCAATTTTATAGAGTTCATATTGGAAACTTTCATCATTATTTCTTATTTGTATTAAAATTTGCCTTAATCCCAAATTTTCTGTTTGAGCAATAATATTTTCATAATTCACTAGTTCTAACTTTATTTCATTTAATATATCATTAACCATTGTTCTTTCGTCCATAAAATCCTCCATTATCCATTTAAAAAAGAAATTAATTTCTGCTTAATATTCAAAGAATTTTGAGCAGCTTTTGTAAATATCTGCTTTACCTGTGAATCTTCTACTTGTGTTTGATAAATATTGAGTTTTTTGTATAATGTTTCATGATGGTCTATTAAATTTTTTAAATTTTGAAGTTCTATTTGTGTTAAATTTTCCATATTTTCTATCTTACCTTTCTTGTTATTTATTATGTTTCATTTTTTTTGTTTTATTCATTATAAAAAAAGAGAGTGAACTCGAATACTTTTAAAATCCTTTTGAATGCAATTGAAAATGGTTTTGAAAGTATTCTAGTTCAGTCTCTTTTTTTAGTCATTATGCAATTATTTCAAGTCCTGCAAATTTTGCCATAAGTCTTTTATGGCCAACCTTATCAAAATTAATATCTACTTTTGCGTCGTCTCCTTCTTGTTCTATTTTATTTATTGTTCCTTCTCCAAATTTCTTATGATAAATTCTCATTCCCTCTTTATATTGTGAAATATCTACATTCTGTTTTGATTTATTTAATGAATTTAAGAAACTTTCCGCAGTTCTAAATGCAAATCCAGGTTTGTTTTCCACATTTTTTTCTTTTGCTGTGGAAATTGACCCTGCTGCAACATTATTTTGGTGTGTGTCCCCAAATTTATAAGTTTTTACTTTTCCGGCATAATTTGTTCCATAACTCCAACCATAGTTAGTATCTTCAAATGTTTCTTCTTGCTTACCTTCTATTTCATCAAATCCATCTAATAGGTCTTTGGGAATTTCTCTTGTAAAACGAGACATTTGATTACAACTTGTTGAGCCAAATATTGTTCTTTGTTTTGCACAAGTTATATATAAATATTCTTTTGCTCTTGTTATTCCAACATAGCATAAGCGCCTTTCTTCTTCTAGCTCTTTAGGTTCTCCAATTGACCTATAGCCTGGAAAGATTCCTTCTTCCATGCCAACTAAAAATACAACCGGAAATTCCAAACCTTTTGCACTATGAAGTGTCATTAACGTAACTGAATCTTGAGTTTCTTCTAAATTGTCTATGTCGCTAGATAGTGTAATACCTTCTAGAAACTCGCTAAGTCTGTCTTCTTCTACTGCTTCTTCTTCAAATTCTATTGCTGCTGTTTGAAGTTCCTCTAGGTTTTGAATTCTAGATTCTGATTCAACTGTGTTCTCTAGTTCTAATGCCTTGGTATAACCTGATTTATTTAATGTTTCCGCAAGTAAGTCTGCAACCGACATTTCATCTTTTTTAACTCTTAAGCTTTCTATTAGTTCTATAAACTCCCTTGAATTTGTATATACTCTACTTAATCCATATGTTGCAGCATCTTTTATTATTTCAAACATAGATTTTCCTGTTTGATTAGATATTTCCTCAACATTATCTAAGCTTGTTTTTCCAATTCCTCGTTTTGGCTCATTTATTACCCTTTTTAGAGAAATATTATCTGATGGATTTGCTATTAATCTTAAATAGCTAATAGCATCTTTTATTTCTTTTCTTTCATAGAACTTTAACCCACCTATAACTTTATATGGGATTTGTTCTCTTGAAAGCATTGTTTCTATAACTCTCGATTGTGAATTCATTCTATAAAGAACAGCGAAATCTGAGTTTTTATAATATTCTTCTGTTTTTAAATGTTTTATTTGCTCTGTTATGTACCTTGCTTCATCATATTCATCATCGCCCTGAAATACACAAGGAAGATGACCTTCTCCATTTTCCGTCCAAAGTTTTTTATCATATTTTGTTTCATTATTTTTTATTACAGAGTTTGCAACTTTTAAAATATTTCCTGTACATCTATAGTTTTGTTCAAGTTTTATTATTTTAGTTCCAGGAAAGTCTTTTTCAAAGTTTAAAATATTTGAAATATCTGCACCTCTAAAGCTATATATTCCTTGGTCATTATCTCCAACAACAGTTATATTCCCGTATTTTGAAGCTAAAATACTTACTAAAGTAAATTGTGCTTTATTAGTATCTTGATATTCATCTACCAATACGTACTTAAATTTATTAGTATAGTATTCTAATATATCTTCATTTTCTGTAAGTATTTTAATAGTGTAATTTATTATATCATCAAAGTCTATTGCATTATTTTCTTTTAAACGTTTTTGGTATAGTGTATAAATTTCTCCTATTTTTGCTTTTCTAAAGTCTGATGCATATTTTACAGAATATGAAGCTGGCTCTAACATTTCATTTTTTGCATTACTTATTTCTGCCAAAACATTTCTGTCCGTAAACATTTTATCATCTACATTTAATGTTTTTAGGCAATCTTTTATAAGTGTTCTTTGGTCTGATGTATCAAATATTAAAAATGATGAATCAAAGCCTATTCTATCTATAAATTTTCTAAGTATTCTAACACAAATAGAGTGAAATGTTCCCATCCATATATCTTTTGCATTTTCCGAAACTAACTTTTCAACTCTTTCTTTCATTTCGTTTGCAGCTTTATTGGTAAATGTTATAGCTAAGATATTCCATGGGGCTATGTTTTTTTCCGCTATTAAGTATGCAATTTTATGTGTTAATACTTTTGTTTTTCCGTGAACCCGCTCCAGCTATTACAAGGCATGGTCCTTCTGTTTGAAGTACCGCTTCTTTTTGTTTATTGTTTAAACCTTCTATTAGTTCTTGCATTTTCATTTCTCCATTTCTATTGACAAATATTATATTTAACAAGGTTGTTTCTATCATAAGCCTCAACACTGTATAAGTTATCTCTACGTCACTTTGTTCCTAGAGCTAACTTAACCTCCTTTGTGGAGACAAACCACATCTGCTATTTCTCATTTTCTATGTTAAATACTATACAACATTTTTTTATAAAAAACAAGCGAACACTTTAAAATTTCACAAAAATTTGTTCATTTTCTTTTCTTCAATCTAGCTTTGACATTTCCTATTTCGTGCAATTTTCTCCGTCCCCATTGCACACTATTTTTTCTAAAGTTTCTTCTATTTCTTGTGCACAATTGTAATAAACATTTATATCGTATCCCCATGGATCCTTAATATCCATATCTTGTCCATTTTTATCTAACCCTGCATACTCTTTCATTGTATATACTTTTCCTTTTAAGTTTGGATATAAATATAATACACTTTGTTTATGAGAAAGAGTTGCACATAAAATAACATCCATTTCTTCTATTTTTGAATCTCTAATATTTGTTGCTCTATGGTTTGATATATCTGCACCATATTCTTTCGCAGCTTCTACCGCATTATATGTTGCATAATCACCTGTTTCAGCATATATTCCTGAGGAACATACTTCTATATTTGATTTATTTTTATCATCAAGTAGTTTCTTCATCATTCCTTCTGCCATAGCACTTCTACATATATTTCCTGTACATATAAACATTATTTTCATTATTATCAACTCTCTTTTCATTTTTTATTTCTTATAAATTTTTTTCAAATATTTTATAAACAAAAAGCCTTCAATTTTTATTTCTTTGAAGGTCTATTTTATTATTAAATTTATATATCTAAATAATGTTACTATTATTGTTAACGTAAAAAAAATAGGTATAATGTTTTTTCCCATTTTATATATATATCTATCTGTTATAATTAATATAATCAAAATCCACCATAAAAATACTGTATAATTTGCTTCTATTGCTTCTTTTATACGACCAGTTATCAAATAAATTGATGCATGTGTTAACCCACATCCGTGGACAATTATGCCCTGTTAATATTTTTATTGGACAAAGCTCTGAAAATATAAGTTGCATTAATATTAGATATACTCCTACACATATAATTACATTTCTATACTCTTTTAAATCTCTTTTTAGTTTTTCCATTAATTGCCTTTCTTTTTTAATAAAAAATATTTCCATTAAATAAATTAAGCAAGAGGTTTTGACATTTAGTATCCCACTCTTTTTTTATTTTCTATTTTTATTATACCATAAGAAAACTTTTTGTAAATTCCTTTTTTAATTTTTTTTCACATTAATCCTAGCACTACATCGTTAGTTGACTTAAGCTAAAAATAATTTTTATGCTAAACTCATTGCTACCATTCCAATTAAAAAACCTACTATATTACCTATTGCAGTCATTCTTCCATGATAAAGTTTATTGGATTCTGGAATTAGCTCTCCTGATACTATGTATAGCATTGCCCCGAGCTGCAAAACTTAAGCACAAGCTTATTATATGTTTAGAAATTCCCCCGCAGAATTGCTCCAAAAAATGCTCCTATTCCTGTTGTTATGCCTGACATTATTACATAAAAAATTACTTTAGACTTTTTCATACCTCCATTTTTCATAGGTACAGCCATAGATATCCCTTCTGGTTAAGTCTGAAAGAGACAGTAAAAAAACAAATGCAAATAGCTAGAAGAAATTTGAATCTAAAAATATTTACCCCTTTGTTTCAAAAAAATGTTCTATTGATTATATAATTTCCATTCGTAAAAACTGTATCAAATTAGCACTTTTTTCCAAAAAAAATTTGATACATCTTTAAGGTATCAAATTTGTTGATATTTCAATACTTTTATAACTTTAATGCGACATTTTCATTAGTGGAGGTAGGGATGTGATATCGAAAGATAGCACATTCCTGCCATAAAGGTACTAATTATTGTTAGTTTTTATTAGATTTATTTTTTATGTATTTATAGTTGTTATTAATTATTTATTTTTCGATAAACATGGTTTTAAAAAAGAATAGCCTTTATAGCTATTCCTTATAGTAAACTATTCTACTACTAACTCACTACTGTATTGCTTTCCGTTGACATTTATGTTTAAAAAGAATTGACTATTTTTTACCATATCTTGGTCTATTTCAAAGTTAAATGTAAATCCATTTTTTTCTCCTGTTGATCCACTACTCTTATAATAATAACTATTACCTTGATTATCTGTTATATTTATAATTTCATCATGCTTTATAGTCCATTCTTCAGGTTTCATATCTTTCCCGCTCATCATTGCATTATATAGTTCTTCCATTTTACCTTTTAAAATCAAGCCTGCTTCTGTAACTTTTATATGTGTAATTTCTAATTCTGGTATTTCTTGTTTTAATTTTAAATTAGTTGTGGTTCTATTATATATACTTTCAGGAACATTTATTTCAAATATCCATTCTGCATCTGATATTGGAAAATATTCTATTGTTGGTGCTGTCTTTATTTCTTCCGTTTTATAATAATCTAAATGATATTCTAAATCAAATATTCTAATATATAATTTTTTTGCATTTGGAAATCCAGAATGTGAATTCATTATAATTTTTGAAACTATATTCCTATTTTGAGAACTTAATCTAGATATTCCTGTACTTTTTATCAAAGGAATGTATTTTTTAGCATTTATACCTAATTCTTTATAAATGTTTCTTGCATGATAATTGTATCCTTTTTTTGCCATTTTATTATTCATATTTCCATATAATCCATATAAATTATTGTTTTCATCATATATTGCATATCCAAATTCAAATGTTTCAGAATTTACTTCTATACCTTCAGCAAATTCAAAATTTATTTTTGCTTCAAGTCTGTCATCAGTTGTCATTAAAGAATCAACTTTAACTTTTATTCCATCCTGCTCAATATATTGCATATCTATACTTTCTGTTAAATCTTTATGACCAACACCATATTTATATTCTCTATTTTGATATTCTTTAAATTCTACATCTAATTTAATTTTTGCATAAATTCGATTTGATGCTGTTCCTATAATAACTATTCCAATTACTGCTGCAACACCATTTAAAACTTTTCTTTTCCAATTATTCATATTTTTTTCACCTTCTATCTTTGAGAAAATGGCTTCGTAATTGGTATCAATATTGTTTTCATGTTCTAAATATTCTTTTATTACTTTGTTAATCATTTTCTCACACTTCCTTTCCTAAATATTCTTTAATTTCTTTTAAAGTTCTATATATTTTATTTTTTGTTTTTGATTCACTAATACCTAATTCTTGTGATATCTCTGAAATTTTTAATCCTAAAACAAAATATAAATAAAATACTTTTGTTGTTATTAAATCTTTACTATTTATGTATTTCCAAGCCTTATCTACGTTATTTTTTGTAATAACGTCTTGTTCTAAATCAAAATCATCTTTTATATCTATATTGCTTATTTCTTCATTTTCACTATAAAAAGATATTATATTTTCTTTTTTATTTCTATGATAATGTCTTTTTATAACATTATTGGAAATCCCAAATATAAAGCCATCAATATTATCTAGTTCTAAAGTTTTCTTCTTTCTAATTTTTTTCAATAATTCAATATATGTTTCTTGCAATATATCGTTTATATCATCTATGTTATTACATTTTATTACTATGTATCTTAACAATTTATTATATGTTTGTTGGTATATATTTTCAAAATCTTTTTCTTGTATTTGAGCTCTCATACTTCTTTTGTACCTCCTTCACTATATAATCTTTATTCTTTGCAAAACAGTTTCACTTTTTACCAAATTTTACAATAAAAGTAAAAAAAAGAATAGCCATTATAGCTATTCCTTGTTTTTATTATTACATTTCTAATAATTTACCTGATATTACATTCTTATAAATTTCACTGCCATCACTAGATTTTTCTACTTTAA
>Ga0256404_1002866_pt1 | contig 36700 bp, 30 predicted proteins | sample RumenRJG_01DNA_FD_185990 | JGI IMG/M metagenome (GOLD analysis project Ga0256404, IMG submission 185990) | Bovine rumen microbial communities from Lethbridge, Alberta, Canada - RJG_01 | ecosystem: Host-associated > Mammals > Digestive system > Stomach > Rumen | place: Canada: Alberta | collected... | reverse complement strand
GTGTTTCCATGTTTTCATTTTTCATTCCTCCTCGTATAACTACAAAGAAACGATATATATTATACTATAATCAGACTTAATTCCGTTATTTTAATAAAACGGACTTTCAAATAAAAATTCACGAAAAGTGAAAAAAAATAAAAAAAAACTTGACTTTAATAGTTGTAATATAGTATTCTATAAATGCGGTTGGAAATAGGTGTAAATTTAAATATTAAATTTTAGTTGAAATATGACTAAAAGTATAGTAAACTAATTTACATGGACCTGTAGCTCAGTTGGTTAGAGCACACGCTTGATAAGCGTGGGGTCATAGGTTCAAGTCCTATCAGGTCCACCAAGATGCCTCAATAGCTCAGTTGGTTAGAGCACTTGACTGTTAATCAAGGGGTCCTAGGTTCAAGTCCTAGTTGGGGCGCCATATGGCGAGTTGGTGAAGTGGCTTAACACACTGCCCTTTCACGGCAGCATTCACGGATTCGAATTCCGTACTCGTCACCAATAGATTATAATGTGTCATTGATTATCAATGACTTTTTTATTTTATAGTATTAGCATTTGATTATTCAGATTTAAGATATACCATCGATTTTTTTATGTTATTTTCTTCATTATGATAGTTATTATTTTAATTACTTTTATTATTAAATTTATTTTTTTCATGATTTTTTGTAATTTTATTAGTAGAACTCATAATTTCATTATAAATTTTCTTTTTTCTACTAATTTATTTTTTGTTGACTTTTTACCATTTACTATGTAATAATATATGTACGGATGCGATGGAGTAGTACTCAAGAGGCTGAAGAGGCGCCCCTGCTAAGGGTGTAGGTCGGGCAACTGGCGCGAGAGTTCAAATCTCTCCTACTCCGCCATTGAAAATTTAACGTTGTTTTGCAACGTTTTTTTATTTTTTTTTAAAATTTTTATAAATAAAATTTGCTATCGTTTTCCTAGTAGAACAACTTAAAGTATGTTATAATCAATTTAGGAGTGTAAGAATATGGCAAATATTTTAAAAAATTTTATAAGCAATTTTAATGATATTACAGAATATTATAATTTTTTGGTAAATAAAACTAAAAACCATGAATATGTAGAAATAACTAATGAATGGTTAATTGATAATTACTATATTTTAGCTGAACATGAAAAAATAATTGTAAATAATAAGAAAAAATTAAAAAGAGATATAAAAACAATAGAGAAAAATTATTATTTTTTAAAAGTAATTGCTAATAAGAAAAATTATGATCTTAATTTAAAGTATTTAACTGAAGAATTAAAAAAGTATCAGAAAGAAACTAATACTATTTTTACATATAAACAATTGAGTACAATAATTCCAACATTAATAATTGTTTATATGGAAAGATTGAATGACTTGTGTAGGGAAGAATATAAGAAATTAGTTGATAAAGAAAATGTTGCTAATATAATAGATCATACTGATAATATTAAACTTGAGTCTTTTATTTCTAAAGATTTTGATTTCCGAACTGGCATGCATTATCTATTTGAAATAAATAATCAATTATACAAAGTTAATAATGCTTCTAATCTTTTTAAAGATTTAAATGAGTATCTACAAAGTAAACAAATAAGCTTAAAGGATGTAGTAAGTGATGAATTTCAAAATAAAATTAATAATAATTTATTAATTTCAAATATATTTACTGATTTAAAAGAGTTCTTTGAATTTTCACAAGATGATTTATTTGGAAAAGTTTCTAAGACTGAAAAATTACTTTTATCTGATTCTATTTATAAAAAAATGACTGATGATTCAAAAACATTATATAGAAAGCAATTATTAAAACTAGCAAAGAAACATCATGTTGATGAGTATTCTTATCTTGAAAAAATATTTGATTCTAATGAGCACATTGGCTTTAAACTATTTAAACATAAAAATAATACTTTAAAAGTATTTACTTATATATTTACTGTCTCAATTTTAAGTATATTACTTTCATACTTTTTAGCAGGATTTTTTATTAAACCTCGAATTCTTGGTACTATTATTTTAATGGTTCCAATTTCTCAGTTATTAGTTCAAATAATAAATGAGTTATTAATAAAATTTGTTCCTACTAATGTTTTACCTAAAATTGATTATTCTAAAGGTATACCAAAGGAATCTGCAACTATGGTTGTTATACCAACAATAATTTCAACTAAAGAAAAGATTAAAGAGATGTTTGAAAGCCTTGAATCATATTATTTAATAAATAAAACTGATAATTTATATTTTACTTTACTTGGAGATGTAAAAGCATCTTCAAAAGAAGTAATGCCATATGATAAAGAACTTACTGAATATGGTAAAGAATTTGCTAAAAAATTAAATGAAAAATATAAGAATGATTTATTCTATTTTATTTATCGTAAACGTCTTTGGAATGAAAAAGAAGGGGAGTTTCTTGGCTATGAGAGAAAAAGAGGAGCTTTACTTCAATTTAATAAGATTTTATTAGGTGAGGAAATTGATGAAGAAAAATATTTTAATATAAATACTCTTCATGGTAATAGTTTGAATATTAAATATGTAATTACTCTTGATACTGATACTAAACTTGTTTTAAATTCTGCTCTTAATTTAGTAGGAGCTATGGCTCATCCTTTAAATAGGCCTGTTTTAAATGAGAATAAGACTAAGGTTGTTCAAGGATATGGAATTATGCAACCAAGAGTTGGAGTAGATATTGAAGCTACGAATAAGAGTTTATATAGTCAAATATTTGCTGGTATTGGTGGTTTCGATACTTATTCAGCAGTTGTACCTAATGTTTACCAGGATACTTTTGGTGAAGGTAGTTTTGTTGGCAAGGGAATATATGATTTAAAAATATTTAATCAGGTATTAAGTAATACATTCCCTGACAATGTAATATTATCACATGACTTAATAGAAGGAAATTATATTAGATGTGGGTATGTTTCTGATGTCGAGTTATTAGATGATTTTCCTTCAAAGTTTTTGGTTGATGTTACTCGTCAACATCGTTGGGCTAGAGGAGATACACAAATAATAGGTTGGCTTGGTAATAAAGTTCCAAATAAAAATAATGAGAAAGTAAAAAATCCAATTAATTTGCTTGGAAAATTTAAAATTTTTGATAATATTTATCGTATGTTTTTAAATCCAATGTTGTTACTAATTTTATTACTTGCATTTACTAGTAAGAATAGTTACTTGTGGATAATTTTAGTAATGCTTGAGATTGCAATTTCTATTTTATTTTTCCTAAAGAGTAAAATGTATAAAAGAGAAAAAGATCAAAAAGAAATATATTATAAGAACTTATATTATGGTGGTAAAAGTATTCTTCTTCGATCATATATTATGTTTGCAACTATACCATATTATACTAGACTTTATATGGATGCTTTTTTTAGATCACTTTATAGGTTAAATATTAGTCATAAGAATTTACTTAATTGGATAACTGCTGAGGAAGTTAGCAAGACTGTTGGTAATAGTTTAAAAAATTATATTAAGAATTTTTTATTTAATATTTTGACTTCATTTGTATTTATTTTAATTGGTTATTTTTCAAAAAATGTACTTGCATATTTTATAGCTGTTATATTTTTAAGTGCACCTTTTGTTTTATATTTTGTTAGTAAAGATATAAATCATCATTTGATTGAATTAAAAACTTCTCAAGTTGATGAAATTAATAATTTGGCTGAAAGTATTTGGAAATATTTTAGTGATAATTTAACAGAAGAAAATAATTATTTAATTCCAGACAATTATCAAGAAAATAGAGAACATAAGTTGGATTCACGTACTTCTCCAACGGCAATAGGGTATTCTTTAACGTCTACTGTAAGTGCTTATGAATTAGGATTTATTGACAAAAATAAAGCAATATCTTTGATAGAAAAAATACTTATTTCTGTTGATAGTTTAAAAAAATGGCATGGTCATTTATATAACTGGTATGATATTAAAAGTAAAAAGGTTATTAAACCTAATTTTATATCAACGGTTGATTCAGGTAATTTTATTGCAAGTTTGATTGTTACAAAGGAATTTTTGATTAAAGTATTTGCTCCTGATAAGGATGTTGAATTATGTCAGAAATTAATAAAAAATGCGAATTTTAAAAGACTTTATATTAAGCAAAATGTTTTTAGTATAGGTTATGATGAAGATGAGGGGAAACTTTCAACTTATAATTATAATAAATTTGCTAGTGAAGCACGTCTTACTTCTTATATAGCTATTGCATTAGGAGAGGTACCAAGTAAACATTGGATGTGTCTAGATAAGTCTTTAACAACATATCATGGTAGAAAGGGATTAATTTCTTGGAGTGGTACAGCATTTGAGTATTATATGCCTTTATTATTTATGAAAAATTATCCTAATACTCTTTTAGATGAAACATATAATTTTGCACATTTATGCCAAAAGGATTTTATTGCAAGTGTAGATAAAAAATTACCTTGGGGTATTTCTGAATCAGCTTATAATGAACTTGATAATGCACTAAATTATAAATATAAAGCATTTTCTACACCTTATTTAAAAGCTAAAGAAGATAAAGAAAATAGAATCGTTTTATCTCCATATTCATCTTTAATGGCTATGGAGTTATTTCCAGAAGATGTTTATGAAAATATTGAAAAGTTTAAAAATATTGATATGTATGGAAAATATGGTTTATATGAATCATATGATTATGAAAATAAGGGAGTAGTTAGGGCTTATTTTGCACATCACCTAGGTATGAGTCTTTTAGGAATAACTAATTATTTAAAATCTGGAGTTATTCAAGAGTTATTTCATTCAGATATTAATATTAGAACATTTGAAATTCTTTTAAAAGAGAAAGTACAAGTTAAGGCAAGTATTGATATGAAAATGGCTGCTTATAAGAAGTATGATTATAATAAAGAAAAAATAGAAAATGATATTAGAGCTTTTGATTATATTTCTTATTTACCAGAGATGTCTGTACTATCAAATAAAAAATATTCACTAATTATGAATGATCGTGGGGATAGTTTTTCTAGATATAGAACTGTACAATTAAATAGATATCGAAAAGTAACAGAGCAAGATTATGGATTGTTTTTGTTTATTAAAGATACTAAAACAAAATATATTTGGAGTAATACTTATGCTCCTATGAATATTAAACCTGATAAATATGAAATAGTTTTTGCATCAGATAAGATTAAATTTTTAAGGAGTGACTCTGGAATATCAACTAAAACAGAAATTGTAGTATGTAAAGATTATCATGCAGAAATTAGAAAGATAACTTTAAAGAATGAGAATGATGTTGATAAAGAATTAGAGTTAACTACTTATACTGAACCAATTATTTCAGAAAATATGGACGATGTAACACATAGAGTGTTTAATAATATGTTTATTTCTACAAAGTATGATCAAATAACTAATACATTGATTGCTAAAAGAAAAAATAGAGGAGACTCTGATATAAATAGTTATTTTGCAACTCGTTTAATTATTGAAAATCCTATTGATGACTATAGTTATGAAACAGAAAGAAAGAATTTTATTGGTAGAAATAATTCATTATCAAATTCTGTTGCATTAGATTCTGAGTTAACAAATTATGTTGGTGATAATTTGGATCCTATTATGGCACTTAGAAATAAAGTTGTTGTTCCGGCTAATGAATCTGTATCAGTTTATATTCTTGGAGCTTTTGGTAGAAGTGAAGAACAAATTAAAGAAATTGTTAGTCATTATAATAGTGAGAAGACACTTAATAATGAATTCGAAATATCTACTTTAATGAATGTTATTAATACGAAAAATATGGATATAGATGGCGAAAATATGCGTACTTATAATATTATGTTAAATTATCTATATCAAACAACTAAGCTGTCTGTTAATGAGGAAAGAATGGATTTATTAAGAAAAAACGCGTTAGGACAGTCTGGATTATGGAAATTTGGAGTAAGTGGTGATAGACCTATTATTTTAGTTGAAATAAATGATATTAGTGATATTAGTTTTGTTACGGATATAATTAAAGCATTTGAATATTATAAGAATAAATCAATTTTTGTGGATATTATTATTATAAATAATGAAAGTGGAGAGTCTGCTAAATTAATTAAAAAAGAAATTGATGAAGAATTATATAAAATATATACTTTAAATAGTTTTTATCATACTCCTGGTTCTGTTACTGTTATTAATAGTGAGAATATAACTAGGGAAGATAGAAGTCTTTTAAATATGGTACCTAGAATTAGATTTGTTATTGAGGATCACATAAGTTTAAAAGAAGCTGTCGATAATCTTCAAAGTGAAAATACTCCTGTACAATATATTGCTCCTAAAATGGAAGATAATATTAAGTATGAGAAAAATGAAAAATTAATTTTTGATAATGGTTATGGTGGATTTAAAGATAGAGGAAGAGAATATGTTATTTATAATAAGAATACTCCAGCACCATGGTCAAATATAATTGCTAATGAGAACTTTGGAACTATTGTGACAAATAATGGTTGTGGATATACTTATGCTTATAATTCTGGAGAGTTTAAGATTACTTCATGGACTAATGAAATGGTTCTTAATGATAAAAGTGAAGGCTTTAAATTTGATGGTAATCAGTTTGATCCTGAGAGGTGTACTCATGGATTTGGATATAGTATATTTGAAAGTGAAACAGATGATTATGCTCATGAAATAACTGAATTTGTTCCACGTAATGATAATATAAAGGTTTATTTAATGAAAATAAAGAATAAAAACAATAAGGCTACCAAGACAAATATTGAGTATTGGATTAATCCAACTTTTGGTAATTTTGAAGAGAAAACTACTCGTCATATTTTATCTGAATATATAGGTAATGATAATTATTTAAAGATGCGTAATGTTTATAGTATTAATTATAGTGATGTAAATGTTTTTATGTCTTGTGATTTGCCTATTAAGACTGCTATTAGTGATAGAATGTTAATTAAATCAATAAGTGTTGAAATTGATTTAGCTTCTCAAGAAGAAAAGACTTTGATATTTATATTAGGATGTAGTTATAGTGATAGGGAAAATTTAGAATTAATTAAGAAATATACTGATATTCAAACTTGTAAAAATGAATTAAAGAAAGTAAAAGAGTATTGGAATAATTTATTTGATACAATTCATGTTGATACACCTGATAAGAGTTTTAATTATGTATTAAATGGGTGGTATTTATATCAAACTATTTCTTCAAGAATTTTTGCTCGGGCAGGATTTTATCAAGTAAGTGGAGCGTTTGGTTATCGTGATCAATTACAGGATTCTATGAATATTACTTTTATTAGACCAGATATTACTAGAAATCAAATTCTTGTAAATGCAGCTCATCAATTTACTGAAGGTGATGTTTTGCATTGGTGGCATGAAAAAAATCATTTTGGTTTAAGAAGCAGGTATAAAGATGATTTCTTATGGCTTGTCTATGCAACGGCTGTTTATATTGATACGACAGAAGATTATAGTATTTTAGATGAAGAAATTCCATATGCTGTTGGTGAAAAGTTAAGTGATTATGAAAATGAAAAGGGTATTACTTTTAATTACTCTGATGAAAAAGAAACGCTATTTGCTCATTGCTTAAAATCACTTAATTTATCTATGAACTCATTAGGTCATCATAAGTTGCCATTAATGGGTGGTGGTGATTGGAATGATGGAATGAATAGAGTTGGTATAAAAGGTAAAGGTGAGAGTGTTTGGCTAGGTTTCTTCTTATATAATACTATTGATATGTTTACTAAAATAATAAAGAAATATGATTCTAAATTCGATCTTTCTAGATTTAATGAATTTAATGAAAAATTAAAAGTAAATTTAAATAAGAAAGCTTGGGATGGAGAGTATTATTTAAGAGCATATTTTGATAATGGTGATAAATTAGGATCTCACGAAAATAGCGAATGTAAGATTGATTTAATATCTCAAAGTTTTTCAATATTGAGTGGAGTTGTTCCAAAGAAAGAACGTGAAGAGGTAATAACTTCTGTTGAAGAAAATTTAGTTGATGAAAAGAAAAAAATAATTAAACTTTTAACTCCGGCCTTTAGTAAAACATTAGATAATCCAGGATATATTATGAGTTATCCAAAGGGTATACGTGAAAATGGAGGGCAATATACACATTCTGTTTCATGGTATTTGATGGCTTTAATAAAAGCTGGTTATCATGATAGAGCTTATCGTTATTATCAAATGATAAATCCAATAAATAGAAGTAGTAAAAAAGAAGATGAAGATATTTATCAAGTTGAACCATATGTTATTGCAGCAGATATTTATTCATCTGAATTCTTCCCAGCTCATGGTGGTTGGACTTGGTATACTGGAAGTGCTGGTTGGTTTTATAAAGTAGGAATTGAAAATATTCTTGGTATTCAAAAACATGGTGATAAATTAAAATTAAATCCAAAAATTCCTATTGCTTGGGATGGATTTAAAGCAAAATATAAATATTTGGATACAATTTATAATATTGAAGTAAAAAGAGATAATAAAGAATTATTTAAATTAGATGGAAAAAGTCAAATAAATAATTATATTAGGTTAAAAGATGATAAGAAAATTCATGATGTACAATTATATATTAAATAGTTAAAATAGATATTTATATATATCTATTTTTTCATGTTATAATTTATTTGTTGGAGGGATTATATGAACTTAACTAGAGATAAATATATAATAGTAGAAATTATACCTACTAGTAGTAAAGCTAGTACTGGTTTTATTGCTCAAATTAGTGCTTTAAAGTTAGATGGATTAAAATTAATTGATAGATTTGATTATAGAGTAGATGATAAATTTTTAAAGAATAATGATATAAAAAAGATAATTAATTATGATAATGATATGTTTAATTATGTTGACAATATTTATTTTATTAAAGAAAAATTTAAATCTTGGGCAAAAGATTATCCTCTTTTATTAGTAGAAGAAAGTTATACAAAAGATTATTTAAAAGAATTAGATAATAAAAAGGAATTAGTTTATAAATATTTAGATATGGACTATAGTTTAGATATATTTGATAGAATAATAAAGAAATATAATTTAGTACCAAGTAATCATTTAGTTGATTTAATATATGAAGCTATTATTTATGAAAATAATAATTAGTTTAATTATATATTAAATAATGTTATAATAAGTTTAATTGAAAGATGGTGAATAAATGATAAAATTTGATTTTAAAACTTATGTGAATAATTATTTTTCTAGTGAAGAACTTACTGATATTTTAAATAAGAAGAAAGATGTAATAAGTAAATTTTCTTCTAGTAATATGATTGGTTGGACTAGAGAATTAGATCAAGAAACGATTGCTGAAATTAAAAAAACAGGAAGTTATATTAAAAATAATTTTGATTTGTTAGTAGTAATTGGAATAGGTGGTTCATTTCTTGGAAGTTATGCTTTTGATAAGATGTTTAGAAAATATTTTAATGATGATAAATTTGAAATAATTTATGCTGGAACAACTTTATCAAGTAAATATTTAGATGAACTAGTTAATTATTTAAAAGATAAAAATTTTTGTATTAATGTAATTAGTAAAAGTGGAACAACAATGGAGACTACAATTACTTATAAAATATTGAAGGATGTTTTAAAAAGAAAGTATGATTCTGAAGAGTTAAAAAAGCATATAATTATAACTACTGATAAAGAATCTGGTAAGTTAAGGCAAGAAGTTAATAAGAAAGGATATAAATCATTTATTATTCCTAATGATATTGGAGGAAGATACTCATTTATTACTCCGGCTCATTTATTACCACTTTCTATTAATTATGATATAGATAAAATTGTAAAAGGATATTTTCATGGTAAAAGATTAATTGATTCAGCATATCTTTATGCAGCAACTAGATATTTATTGTTCAAACATGGTAAATTTATAGAAAATTTTAGTGTGGAGGAGGAGAATATTTCTTATTTTTGTGAATGGTTAAAACAGTTATTTGGAGAAACTGAAGGAAAAAATGGTAAAGGAATTTATCCTACTTCAACAATTTATACTAGAGATTTACATTCTTTGGGACAATTTATTCAAGATGGAAATAAGATATTATTTGAAACATTTTTAAGAGTAAAAGATAATAATAATTATATAGAATATGATAATAGAAATTTAAATGAAATTAATAATGTTGTAATAGATTCGGTAATTAGAGCTCATTCTACTGGCAATGTACCTTGTTTAGAAATAGAAATGGATGAATTGAATACAGAAAATATAGCTAGCTTAATTTACTTCTTCCAATTAGCTGCGGCTTTTTCAGGATATTTATTTGAAATAAATCCGTTTAATCAACCTGGAGTAGAGATTTATAAGGAAGAGGTTAGAAAATCATTAGCAAATTAAATAAAATAAATATATTTTCTGTTTTTACAATTTTATTGTTCATTATAATTCTAATTTTAATTCTAACTGGTAATATTAAAGTATTTGATAATACTATTTATACTTTTATAATTAGTTTTAGATGTAATTCTTTAGATAATTTTTTTAAAGCAATTACTATATTTGGTAATATCTTTCCAGTAATTTTAATAGTAATTATTATTTTCTTTAAGTTAACTAAGTCAGATAAAATATTATTAATTGAAAATACTCTTTTAACGGTAGTAATAAATCAATTAATTAAATATATAATTAAAAGGCCTAGACCTGATCATTTGAGATTAATAAGACAAGGTGGCTATTCATTTCCGAGTGGTCATTCTATGATAGCAGTTGCTTTATATGGCTTTTTAATTTATATAATTAATAGAAATATTAAAGATAAGAAGTTAAGATTATTTTTTAATATTTTCTTTATATTTTTAATAATTTCTATTGGTATAAGTCGGATATATTTAGGTGTACATTATCCAAGTGATGTTTTAGGAGGATATTTTTTAAGTATAATTATTTTAATATTTAATATAAAATTTTATAATAAATATTTTAGGGGGAATTAATATGATAAAAATGGTTGCTTGTAGTTTTTATAATACACTAATAGATAAAGAAGATGCTATTGCTATGTCTACAATGTTACAAATAGATAAGATTAGAAATAAGAATATAAAATTTACTGTCTTAACTAATAGATCTTTTAATGAAGTACTTTATTATAATAGAGATTTTCCTTTTATTGATTATATTATTTCTTATAATGGTAATTGTATTTTAGATGTTAATAATAATAAGATTATTTATAAAAATTATTTAGATAAAAAATATATAAAAGAAATATTAAATAAATATAAAGATAATAAAATTTATTTATATTCAGAAAATGAAGTATTAGATAAATTCAATTATAATAATTATGATATTTATAAAATAGAAATAGAATTAAAAAGAAAAGATTTGAAAAATATTTCTAGTAATTTGAGTGTTTTAAAATATAGAAATAAATATTATTTAGAAATTACAGCTACTGAAGATTATTCTTGTCTTATTAATTTATTAAGGAAATTGAATATAAATAAAGATGAGTTATTATTAATTATTGGAAATGATAGTGAAAAGTTGCTTATTAAAGATATTCCTAATACTTATATTATTGGAAATAGTTCTAAGATTTTAAAAGATTTAACTATTAAAAAGACTAGTTCTAATAATTTTAAAGGAGTAGAGAAAGTTATAAAGAAATATAATAAGTAGATTAAAATAAGTTGTTTAATTACACTTATTTTTCTTTATTAATTAGTTTTTGCTTTAATTTTTTAAATGTATTATAATCTTAAAAGAGGTGTGTTATGAAAATAATTGTAGAAAAAGATGGTGAGTTATTAGATTATTTATATAATAATCTTGATATGCCAAAGAAAAGAATTAAACAATATTTAACTCATGGTTCTATATTTGTAAATAATACTAAAACAACTAAGTATGATTATCATGTTTTACCTGGTATGACTATTAATATAGATACAAATGCTAAAAGTAAGAAGACTTTACCCTTTGATATATTATTTGAAGATGAACATATTATTGTTGTTAATAAACCTAGTGGATTACTTACTATTGCTACGGCAAAAGAAAAGGAAAAGACTTTATATCATATTGTTAGAGAGTATTTAAAAAGTAAAAATAAGTTTGCTAAAGTATTTATTGTTCATAGATTAGATAAAGATACTAGTGGAATAGTAGTACTTGCGAAAGATGAAAAAACTAAAAACAATTTACAAGAACATTGGAATGAGTATGTAAGTTTAAGAGAATATGTTGCGGTTGTTCATGGAAAACTTGCTAAAAAAAGTGCTCATATTGATCAACTTCTTAAAGAAACTAAAACAAATTTAGTATATGTGTCACATGATAAAGAAGGGAAATTAGCTATTACTAATTATAAAGTAATTAAAGAAAATGATAATTATTCTATGTTAAGTATTAATATTGAAACTGGAAGAAAGAATCAAATAAGAGTAGCTTTTAATACTCTTCATCATCCTATTGTAGGAGATAAAATTTATAGTTCTATTAAAGATAAAGAACCTAGATTATATTTACATGCCAATAGATTAAAAATGTATTATCCTGAACTAGGGAAGGAAATATTATTTGAAACTACTACACCAAATGAATTTAAAAAAATAATGAGATAATATGCATAAAAGAAGAATAAAAAGAAAATTTAGAAAATTAGTATTTTTAATATTTTTTGTTATAATCGTTGTTTTTTTAATTAGTAAATATCCAAATATTTTTTCAAAAAATAAGTTTTTATTGAATAATAATTTAGAAAAAAATGAACTTAAAAATAGAGAAAAATTAATTGAAAATAATGAAGTTAAAGATTCAATATTTAAAAAGTATTATAATAAGGCAAGATCTCTTGTTAGTAAAATGACTATAGAGGAGAAGATTGGACAATTATTTTTAGTTCGTTATAATAAAGATGATGTAGAGTATTTAAGTAATTTTTATCCTAGTGGTTATATTTTGTTTGCTAAGGATTTTCAGAATAATACTAAGGAAAGTATGCTTGAAGAGATAAATAATGATCAAAAGTTAAATAAGTATCCTTTAATTTTAGGCGTTGATGAAGAGGGTGGCTATGTTACTAGAGTTAGTAGGTTTAGTGCATATAGAACACAAAAGTTTTTATCTCCTAGAGAATATTATTTAAATGGTGGCTATCCATTACTAGAAAAGACGGAAAATGAAAAGGCTAATCTTTTAAAAAGTCTTGGAATAAATTTAAATTTAGCTCCTGTTGCTGATGTATCAACTAATAGTAATGATTTTATATATAGTAGATCATTTGGAGAAGATAGTATTAAAACTAGTGAGTTTGTTGCTAATATGGTTAGGTATGCTAATAATAATAAGATTAATTCTTGTTTAAAGCATTTTCCAGGATATGGTAATAATGTTGATACTCACAATGGTATTGCGATAGATAATAGATCTTATGAAGATATAGCAAATAATGATTATAAACCTTTTATTGCCGGTATAAAGGAAAATGTTCCTTGTATTTTAGTTTCTCATAATTTTGTAAAATCAATTGATGAGGATTATCCGGCTTCTTTAAGTAAAAATGTTCATGACGAATTAAGAAAAAAGCTTAATTTTACCGGAATAATTATGACTGATGATTTAGCTATGGATGCTGTAAAAGAATATGTTGATGGTGGAACTTCTGTGACTTTAGCAATTAATTCGGGTAATGATATGATAATAACTAGTGACTTCGTTACTATGAAAAATGAGGCTTTAACATCTTTTCATGATGGCAAAATAAAAGAAGCAACAATAAATGAAGCTGCAACAAGAGTAATAGCATGGAAATATTATAGTGGTTTATTTAATAATAGGGAGGTTAATATTAATGAAAATAAGTAGTGGAAATGAAGAATTAGATAGATTTTTAACTGATATAGAAGAAAAACCTGGTTTTTTTAAGCATAATAATTTTGAATTTGTTGAAATAAAAGAAAATAGTGCTATACTAAAAGCTGAGTTGACTGAAAACTCAATGAATCCATATAATATTGCACATGGTGGATTGATTTTTGGTTTAGGTGATATGGCAATGGGTACTGCATTGGGAACAACTGGTAGAAAAGGAGTAACATTAAATGCTACTATTAATTATTTAAGACCAGCTACAGGTTCTTATTTATTGGCAAAAGCTGAAATTATAAAAAAAGGCAAAACAACAAGTTATTTGAAGTGTAATATTTATAATGATAAAGATGCTTTAGTTGCAACTATGGATTCAAATTATTATTTTATAAGTTAAGGGTGTTTATTATGACTGATAAAGAATTATTTAAAAATTTTAAAAAGTATATTAATACTGAAATTACAATAGAAGGTTGGATTAAAAATCATCGTAAACAAAAGGAATTTGGTTTTATTTCTTTTTCTGATGGTACTTTTTATACGCCTATTCAAGTTGTATATGATAAAGATGCTAATTTTGATGAGATTATAAAATATCATGTTGGCTGTGCAATTAAGGTAACTGGTATTGTGGTTGAGTCTCCAAAGCCTGGTCAAGAATTTGAACTTAGAGCTAAGAAAGTAGAACTTTTGGGTGATTGTCCAGAAGATTATCCAATTCAACCTAAAAAGCATACAAGAGAGTTTTTAAGAGAGCAAGCATATCTTCGTCCAAGAACAAACTTATTTCAAGCAGTATTTAAAATAAGAAGTAAAGCTGCATTTGCTATTCATAAATATTTTCAAGATAGAGAATATGTATATTTACATGCTCCATTAATTACAGCAAGTGATGCTGAAGGAGCAGGAGAGATGTTTCAAGTAACTACTTTAGATTTAGATGATGTTCCAAAAGATAATGGAAGAGTTGATTATTCTAAGGATTTTTTTGGTAGAAGATCATCTTTAACTGTATCTGGGCAGTTGCAAGCTGAAACTTTTGCTTTAGCTTTTAGGAAGACTTATACTTTTGGCCCTACTTTTAGAGCTGAAGAGTCTAATACAAAAAATCATGCTAGTGAATTTTGGATGGTTGAACCAGAAATAGCATTTTGTGATTTAAAAGAAGATATGGATATTATGGAAGATATGCTAAAGTATGTTGTTAAATATGTATTAAAAAACTGTAATGAGGAATTGGAATTTTTAGATAAGTTTGTAGAAAAGGGTTTAATTGATAAATTAAAACATTTAATTAAGACAAAAGCTATACGTATTACTCATGAACAGGCTATTAAATATTTGCTAGATTCAGGTAAAAAATTTGAATTTACTCCTGCATATGGAGAAGATTTAGCTCGTGAACATGAAAAATATTTAACAGAAGAGAAATTTAATGCTCCGGTATTTGTTTATGATTGGCCAAAAGATATCAAAGCTTTTTATATGCGACTTAATGATGATAATAAGACTGTTGCAGCAGTTGATTTATTAGTTCCAGGTAGTGGCGAATTAATGGGTGGATCACAAAGAGAAGAAAGACTTGACTATTTGGTAAGACGAATGAATGAGCTAAAAATGAATAAAGATGAATTAGATTGGTATATTAAATTGCGTGAGTATGGTGGTTGTGTTCATTCTGGATTTGGAATGGGCTTTGAAAGATTAATTATGTATCTTACTGGTATTGAAAATATTAGAGATGTAATTCCATTTCCTAGGACCCCTGGTAATTGTGATTTTTAGAAAATATTTATGTAAAGAAAGTGTAATTATAAGTAACACTTTCTTTTTTTGATTATTTGTTATGATATAATTGTCTAAGAGATGAGAGAGTTATGGAGATATTACAGAAGAAAACAGATATTGGTTTAGTTAGAGATAAGAATGAAGATGCTTCACTTATAGTAAAACATCCTAAAAATAAAAATATAAAGTTGCTTGCTGTTGCTGATGGTATGGGTGGTAAGACTGATGGTGATATTGCTGCTAATTATGTAATTAACTCTCTAAATAAATGGTTTATAAATAAGAAAATAAAACAATTAAATAATACAGAAGAAATTGAAAAATTATTAAAATCATATCTTAAGCGATTAAATACTTTTTTAATAAAAAAATATGGTAGTAATCATTTAGGTACGACGATTACTATTGCTTTAATAAATAATAAACATACTATATTTTTTAATTGTGGTGATTCTCGTGGGTATGTTTATAAAGATAAAAAATTAATTCAAATTACTTCAGATGATTCTGACGTTTGGTATTATTACAAATATGGTGAAGTTGAAAAAGATGATTTAAGATATTTTGTTAATAATAATTTAATTAATGCTTGTATTGGAACAACAACTGGTCTTTGCATGATAAGCACTTATGTTATTGAAAATAATTATGATATGCTCCTACTTTTTACTGATGGAGTTACAGATATGATTACTGATGATAAGATAAGTAAAATAATTAGAAAAGAAGCTAAAGAAAATATTTTGGATAAAATAATTAATGAAGCAGTTTATGTTGATCAAAATTTATTTGTACCTACAAAACTTCAATTAAAATCTTTATCTAAGTATATTATTCCTTTTAATGGTAGAGATAATGCGACAGGGGTAATATATATAAAAGAAAATGTATAAATATTTAAAAATCTCTCATATTAATATAGGGAGGAAATATGAAAAAAATATTTATCATAATTTTAGTTCTTTTATTAACAGCTTGTTCTTCAAGCAATAATACACCAACTTCTGCAGTTGAAACATATCTTTCTAAATATCAAAATTTAGATAGTGATGTATTAAAGGAGTTAGATAAATCTATTTCAAAAGAAGATAATATGTCTTCTGAACAAAAAAATAAATATAAAGATTTATTAGAAAAACAATATCAAAATTTATCTTATAAGATAAAAAATGAAGAAACTATTGGCGATATTTCAACTGTTTCAGTAGAAATAGAAGTACTTGATTATGCTACTTCGATATCTAATTCAAAAAAATATTTTTTAGAACATAGAGATGAATTTAAAGAAAGTAATAATATTAATGAAAAAAATATTGATAAAAATAGTAGTTATATTGATTATAAATTGGAAAAGTTAAAGGAAGTTAAAGATAAAACTAAATATGAATTGATTTTTGAATTAGAAAAAAATGATAATTCATGGAAGATAAAAAATCTAAATGATTTAGATAGAAGAAAGATACATGGACTTTATTAAAATGTTTCTAAGAAAAAGTTGCAAAGGACTTTTTTTTTATATTTTTTTTTGCTATACTCTATCTATGATAGAGGGTGATTAAATGCTAGGAACAATTGAAGAGATTGTTGATAATAGTGTTACGATTAAATTGAGTATTGATATTACTGAACAGCCTAATTTGGTAAATTTACATGTTGTTTTTGATGATGGAAGTGATCGGAAAGTAGTTGCTGAGATTGCTAATGTTAATAAAACAAAGATGATTGCTAATATTGTTGGAGAAATTAAAGATGGTTTCTTTACTCCTGGAGCAAGTGTAAAGCCTTCTTTTAAATCGAATGTTAGATTAATACAAGCTGATGAATTGAAATTACTTTTTGGAAGTCAAGAAACTGAATTTGGTGAAACAAATTTTGGAACTAGTAATGTATATGAGGGATATAAAATAAATGTTTCAATTAATGATTTCTTTAGTAATCATTTTGCTATTTTAGGTAATTCTGGTGCTGGAAAATCATGTACTGTTGCTTCAATTTTACAAAAATTATATACTTCAAGTCCAACTCCACCAATTAATTCAGCCTTATTTTTCTTTGATGCTTATGGTGAATATACGCATGCATTTAGTAGTTTACATGAGAAGAATCCTAATTTAAATTATAAGGCTTATACAACAAATGTTGTTGATCCAGATTGTGAAATTTTACGTATTCCTATTTGGCTACTTGATGTTGACGATTTAGCTTTATTACTTGATGCTAATAGTCCAACACAATTGCCAATAATTGAGAAGACATTAAAACTTGTTCCAATTCTTACTGGTTCAAGTGAAAATGTTATTAAGAGAAAAAATGATATTATTGCTCGTGCTCTTCAAGATATTCTTTTAAGTGGTAATGATTCAACAAAAATAAGAGATCAGGTTATCGGAGTTTTAACTAAATTTAATACACCGACGTTAAATTTGGAAAGTCAAATTGTTCAACCTGGTTATACTAGAACATTTAAACAATGCTTATATGTTGATAAAACTGGTAAAATGCAAGAAATGGAGCTTGTTGTTGAATTTATTAGAGGTTATATAATTGAAAATGAGATTGATATAGATCCAAAAGAATTAAATCCATTTTATACTTTGGCAGATTTGGAACTTGCAATGGATTTTGCACTTATTTCTGAGGGTATTTTAAAAAGTGATAAAGTCTTTGATACAGCAAATGTTATTAGTGTAAGATTACATACTTTAGCAACTGGTGAATCAAGATATTATTTTACATATCCAACTTATATTACAAAAGATCAGTATATAGAGTCATTGCTTACAGATAGTAATACTGGAAAAAGAGTTCAAATAGTAAATTTTAATATTAATTATATTGATGATAGACTTGCTAAAGTAATAACAAAGATTCTATCACGAATGTTATTTTTAAAAGCTAGTACAATTAAACCTCGTGGTAGTAGAGCTTATCATATAATAATTGAAGAGGCCCATCGTTATGTTCAACATGATAGTGATATTGATTTGTTAGGTTATAATATTTTTGAACGTATAACTAAAGAGGGTCGTAAATATGGAGTCTTTTTAGCAATGATTACACAGCGTCCAAGTGAACTTTCTGATACTTGTATTTCACAGTGTGCTAACTTTGTTGTTTTGAGGACTTTACATCCTGTTGATTTAAAATATATAAAAGAAATGGTTCCTAATGTTTCTTCAGAAATAGTTTTACAATTAAAGAATTTAAAGCCTGGGAATTGTATTGCATTTGGAAGTGCTTTTAAAGTTCCAACATCTATGTATATTGATTTGCCAAATCCTAGACCATTGTCAAATAATGTTGATTTGGAGAAAGTTTGGTATAATAGTCCGGTACAACAACCACAAAATAGTGTTCAAAATATAATGCAACAACAAGTAAATACTAGTAATTTTTTTCAGCAAGCATCAAACAGAGTAGTAAATCAAACAACAAATCAGGTTCCGATTCAATATTCACAACGAATTCAAGGTCAACCTGTTGCTCAAAATGGACCACAAACCGTTAAACAGCCAAGATTTATACAACCAATGAATCAAACACAAACCCAATAATATATTATATATAAAGTCTAATTTGTTAATTTTAGACTTTTTATTTTTATAATTATATGTTAGAATAAAGTATAGTTATTAGGTATAAATAAAGTGTGATAATGGAGGAATATAAATGAAAGATAAATTAAAAGGGATTTTTGGTGGAGATGGAGATTCTACAGATGAGGTAGAAAAAGAAGAAGAATATTATACAACTTCTCGTGAAGAATTCCATGAACAAAATGGTATTGCTGGATCAAAGATGATGCTTTTGGAACCACGTGCTTATTCTGAGTCACAACAAATAGCGGATTATTTAAAAAATAGATGTGCTGTTGTTGTTAACTTAAAGAGAGTAACACCTGATCAAGCAAAGCGTATTGTTGATTTCTTATATGGAACAATTTATGCCATAAGAGGGGATATTCAAAAATTAGGTGGAGGAATTTTCTTATGTACTCCAAATAATGTTAATGTTGAAGGTAAGATAAGTGATGATAACAATCAATCTGGCAAGTCTTCTAAAAGCAAAAAACAATCTGATGATGAAGAAGATTTCTTTTAGTATTTAAACCCCATTTCTGAGGTGATTATATGGAAAAATTTAGTTATGAAGCTAATGGATATAATCGTAGTGAAGTAAATCAATTTGTAAGTGATGTTATAAAAGAAATAGAAGATATTGTTAATAGAGTAAAAAAACAGCAGATTGAGATTGATAGTTTAAAGAAAGAAATAGCACATTACAAGGATATTGAAGAGGCATTAAAGAAAGCGGTTATTGAGTTAGAACAAGATAAAAATGAGCAACAAGAACTAAGTACTAAACAATGTGAGATTCTTATTGAAAATGCTAAGCATAATGCAAGTAGAATAGTAAATGATGCTTTAGTTAGAGCAGAAAAGATTAGGGGAGAATCTATAACACTTCAGAAAAATATGATAAATTTAAAAAAGAATTTAAAAGATAATATTAATAGGCAACAAGCACTTGTTGATGAGATTGAAATATTAGAAATAAATGAGTAGATAAAAATCTACTTTTGTTGTATTGGAAGGAAATTATGAAAAAAGACGATGATACAAAGGAAATAAAAAGTATTGAGGATTTAGAAAATGTTGAAAATAATAATTTAGAATCAGGTGGAATTACTGAAGTCTTAAAAGACAATTTAAGTTCTACAAATGAGACAGTAATTAGGGAAAATAATGATATAAAGAAAAAAGACAAGAAAAATAGGAGAAAAAAGATTATTATAATCTCTGTTATTATAGTTTTATTGATAGTTGCTGGTGTAGTAATTTTATTGTTAGTTAATAAGAGTGAAAAAACTGATAATACTGAAAATAAAAGTGATTATTATAAAACGTTAGAAAATAATCTTGAAAGTGGGAAACTTTCAGATGAATTTGATATTCTTTTAAAGAAACTAAATGTTAATCCTACTAGTGTTGAAGTGATAAGTTTAGATTTAAATTCAGATTTTTCGCAAGATTTAGTAGCATATGTTGAAGATAAGAATCATAAATATTTATTAGATTTTGAAGTTGATGATGATATTTCTTTATTAGATAGTTATGAATTATCTACGAAATCTATTGGTTATGCTTATTCGTTATTAGATAATGATATGTATTGGTATGTTATTAATAATAATCAATATACGGTTATTAGTGATAGTAAAAAAATAATGACTAAGGATATATTTGATGATAATTATTATGTGATTACTACTAAATATAATAAAAAAGATATTTTAGATAACGCTTATGAATATGATCTTGATAAAGAATTAGATATTGATTTACTTGAAAAGAATAAAATTACAAAGAAAAGGTTATTAAATAATAATTCACTTACGACTTCTAAAGTAGTTAATTTAGCAGTATCTTATAAAGCTGAAAGAGAAAAAAAACAGGCTGAACAGCAAGAAGAAGAGTTAAAAAATAAAACAGAGGAAGAAATAAAAAAAGCAGATGAGTCAAATACATTGGAAACTTTTCAAGTTGGTGACTATAAATTAAAATACGGTAAATACGTTTCAAATATTGATGGAACAATTGAGACATATATTTTAAATGGTGATTATACAGCAACTTTTATTGATTCAAATAATGTTGAGGTTGGTTGTACTTGGTCAAATAATTCAGTATCTTTAGATATTACATGTAATAATAAACATTATTCTTATTCTCCTATAAATGATGGTTTTAAAGATACAAATAATAAAGAATATAAATTTATGAATTAATTGTAACGATTAAACAACATATTTTTGAATTTAGTATTCTAATTATGTACTTGTTTGCTTGATAAATCAACAAGTGTATGCTAAAATTTAAGTTGCAAAGTGTTTTAAGGGAGGTATTTTAAATGGCAAAAGCAAATAGTCTCTCACATAAACTAGAGAGAAAAAGTGTTGAGGTTATTGTAGATAAGATATTAAAAGAAATGGACAAAGATAGAACAGGAGAATTATTAAAACTTATTGACATGGGTGAAAAATACTATGGCGATAGATTTGAAAAAAAGACTTTTGATAATTTAAGAAAGATGGTAAACAATCCTGATAATAGATGGATGAAATTTCTTAATACAGTAATGGATGAAACTGATCCTAATGTTGCTAGAACGACAATATTAAATTTAGGTTATGAGGCTGCTATTAGAGGAACTAAAATGATAAGAAAAAATCGTGAGAAATATAAATGTAATATTCCTTGGTTAATTTTATTTGATCCTACTAGTGCATGTAATATGCATTGTATTGGTTGTTGGGCTGGTACTTATGGACATAAATTTAATTTAAGTTTTGAAGATATGGATAAGATTGTAACTGAAGGTAAAGAGCTCGGTGTTTATCTATATATGATGACTGGTGGAGAGCCTTTAGTTAGAAAGAAAGATATTTTAAAACTTGCTCAAAAGCATAATGATGTAGAATTCTCAATTTATACTAATTCAACATTAATTGATGAAGATTTTTGTAAAGAAGTAGTTAAATGTGGAAATATTGCTTTCCAATTATCTATTGAAGGTAGTGAAGAGACTAATGATGAAAGACGTGGTGCAGGACACTATCAAAATGTTATGAGAGCTATGGATTTATTACATAAATATGGTATTCTTTTTGGAGCATCTATTTGTTATACGAGAAATAATGTTGAGGCAGTAACAGATGATAAGTTCTTACATATGTTAGCTGATAAAGGAGTTAGATATAGTTTCTTCTTCCATTATATGCCTGTTGGAAATAATGCTGTTCCTGAATTGATGCCAACTCCAAAACAAAGAGATTATATGATTAATAAAATTAGAGATTTAAGAAGTGATAAATCTGATTTAATGTTGTATCCAATGGATTTCCAAAATGATGGAGAATTTGTTGGTGGTTGTATTGCTGGAGGAAGAAATTACTTCCATATTAACTCTGAAGGTGATGCAGAACCATGTGTATTCATTCACTTCTCAAATATGAATATTCATGATAATAGTATTTTAGAAATTTTACATAGTCCATTATTTATGGCTTATCATAAGGGACAACCATTTAATAAAAATCATTTAAGACCTTGTCCGATGTTAGAAAATCCAGAAATTTTAAGAAAAATGGTTAAAGAAACTGGTGCTCATCAAACAAATCAAGAGTCCCCTGAAGATGTTGATCATTTATGTGATAAATGTGAGGATTATGCTGCTACTTGGAAAGATGAAGCAGAAAGAATTTGGAAGGAAGAAAAACATAAACATGGTGGATATGAAAACTATGCTCCAGAGAACAGATCAAAGTATGCTTCCAATAAAGTTTCTGAAAAATAATTGTAATTAAATTTAATTTGTGATATATTAGTCCATGTAAAACAAGTGCGAAAGACGGAAATAATTGAAAGTTTAGAGAGAGCCTAAGCTGGTGAAATTAGGTAATTAGTAAATTATTTTAGATCACTTTCAAGTTGTGATTTATGGATAAGATAAATACGGTAACGCGTTATAGTCATGAGAGTTACAAAGTAACTAAATTAAGGTGGTACCACGAACTATTCGTCCTTATGGATGAATAGTTTTTTTTTTACTTTGTCGAAAAAGGAGAAATTATGTTTTTACAAATAATATTGCTTATAATAGGATTTATAATTTTAATTAAGGGAGCCGATTTCTTTGTTGATGGAGCAAGCGGAATTGCCGAAAATTTTCATGTATCTAAAATGTTAATAGGACTTACTATTGTAGCTTTTGGTACAAGTGCTCCAGAGTTTGCTGTAAGTGTTAAAAGTTTACTGGCGGGTAGTGGAGATATAGTACTTGGAAATGTAATAGGAAGTAATGTTCTAAATATACTTCTAATATTAGGGTTATCCAGTCAATTCCATTCACTTAATGTTAAAAATAATACTGTAAAAAAAGAATTGCCTATTACTCTATTAATAACAACATTATTTGCTTGTTTATTATCTGATAACTTATTTGATAAAACTAAGAATGCTTTTACTAGAGGTGATGGAATAACTTTAATACTTTTCTTTTTAGTATTTGTTTATTATTTAATAAGTATGATGAGAAACAAGATTGATGAAGATGAAAAAACAAATACAATTAGTTTAGGAAAAGCTATTCTTTGGACAGTTGGTGGAATTATTGCTATTGTATTAGGAGCAGATACGGTTGTTAATAGTTCTTCAGCTATTGCTAAGTTATTAGGTGTTAGTGAGAGAATGATTTCTTTAACAATTATTGCTCTTGGAACATCACTTCCAGAGTTAGTTACTTCAATAAGTGCTACTCGAAAAGGAGAATATGATATTGCAATTGGTAATGTTGTTGGAAGTAATATTTTAAACATTGGAGTAGTAATAGGTGTTCCAATTGCAATATTTGGTGGAATTGGTACAGTATCATTTAGTTATATAGATATAATAGTTATGATTTTAGCAGCGTTACTTTTATTTATATTTTCTAGAAATGATTATAAAATTACGAGATTTGAAGGTTTAATATTTTTACTTATATTTATAATTTATTATAGTTATGTAATATTTGTATAGGAGGTTTATTATGAAATTTAGTGAATTAGATAAAGATAAAACAAGTAAAAGTGAAGAGAAAGTATTAAAATATTGGAAAGAAAATGATATTTTCAAAAAAAGTATTAAGAATAGAGAAGGTCATAAGAATTATGTCTTTTATGATGGACCAATATATGCTAATGCAAAACCTGGTATTCATCATGTATTTGCAAAAACTATTAAAGATGCTTTTTGTAAGTATAAAACTATGCAAGGATATAGAGTATTAAGAAAGATTGGACTTGATACTCATGGTTTACCAATAGAAGTAAATGTTGAAAAGAAACTTGGTTTTAAATCAAAAGCTGATATTGAAAAATATGGTATTGAAAATTTCTGTAAAGAGTGTAATAAGGAAACTGCTTCAAATATTGATGAAGTAAAGAAAGTTACTGATATGATGGGTCAATTTATTGATTGTGAACATCCTTATGTAACATGTGATAATGAGTATATTGAATCTGAATGGTGGATTCTAAAAGAAATGGATAAGAAAGGTTTAATTTACCACGGAAATAAAGTTCTTCCATATTGTCCAAGATGTGGAACAGAATTAAGTTCTAATGAAGTAGCACAGGGTTATCAACAAGATTCTGTTAATACGGTTATTGTTCCTTTTAAGAAAAAAGATGAAGATGTTTACTTTTTGGTTTGGACAACTACTCCTTGGACCTTAATTGCTAATCTTGCTTTATGTGTAAATCCTGAACTAACATATGTTGAAGTTGAATCTCAAGGTTATAAGTTTATTGTAGCTGAAACATTAAAAGATAAAGTTGTTGGAGAAGAAGCAAAGGTATTAAAGAAATTTAAAGGAAAAGATTTGGTTGGCATAAAATATGAGCAATTAATTCCTGCAATTAAAGTAGAAGGAAAGGCTTTTGAAGTATTAGCAGATAATTATGTTACAGCTGAAGATGGAACAGGCATTGTTCATATTGCTCCTGCTTATGGTGAAGATGATAATAGAGTATGTAGAGAAAATGGTATTACATTTGTAAATCCAGTTGGAAAAGATGGTTGCTACACTGAAGGCCCTTGGAAAGGAAGACTTGTTACTGATAAAGATCTTGAAATAGAAATTATTAAATATTTAAAAGAAAATGACAAATTATTTAAGAAAATTAAACTTACACATGATTATCCACATTGTTGGAGATGTAAACAACCATTAATTTATTATGCAAAACCAGCTTGGTATGTTAGAACAACAGAATATAAAGATAAAATAATAGAAGCTAATAAGAAAGTAAATTGGTATCCAGAATTTGTTGGTACTAAAAGATTTGCTAACTGGCTTGAAAATATGGTTGATTGGGGAATTTCTAGAAATAGATATTGGGGTTGTCCGATGCCTATTTGGGAATGTTCTTGTGGACATAAAGAAGTAATTGGCTCTCTTGATGAATTACAAGAAAAAGTAATTGAAGATGTTGATGTCAGAAAGATTGAACTTCATCGTCCTTACGTTGATGAGCTACATATTGAATGTCCTGAGTGTCATAAGAAGATGGAACGTATTAAAGATGTAATGGATGTTTGGTTTGATAGTGGTTCAATGCCTTATGCTCAATGGCATTATCCATTTGAAAATAAAGATAAATTTAAAGATCAATTTCCAGCTGACTTTATTGCTGAAGGAGTAGATCAAACAAGAGGTTGGTTCTATGTTCTTCTTGTAATTTCAACTATTATTTCTGGACAATCAAGTTTCAAAAATGTGGTTGTTAATGATATGATGTTAGATGAATTTGGTAAGAAAATGTCTAAATCTACTGGTAATATTATTGATCCAATTTCTATTATGCAAGAATATGGTGCTGATACTATAAGATTTTATATGATGTATGCATCTCCTGTTTGGACACCATTAAGATTTAGTGAAACAGGAGTAAAAGAAGTATATTCTAAGTATACTTCAACTATGAAAAACTTATATTCATTCTTTGAAATGTATGCTAATGCTGATAAGATTGATCCTCGTAAATATTATATTAAAGTAGAGAACCGTGAACTTATTGATAAATGGTTAATATCTAAATTAAATAAATTAGTTAGAGATGTTACTGAGGCTTATGAAGAATATGATTTAAATAAAGTAGCAAGACTTGTAGTACCATTTTTAAATGATGATTTTTCTAATTGGTATATTAGAAGTACTAGGAGAAGATTCTGGGATTCAGAATTAACTGAAAGTAAGAAAGCTGTTTATTTAACGACATATGAAGCTATTGAGACATTATGTCTTCTATGTGCTCCAATTACTCCATATTTAACAGATGAAATTTATACTAAATTGACAGGTAAGGAATCAGTTCATTTAGGAGATTTTCCTAAATTTAATTCAGATTATTTAAATGAAGCAGCTGAAGAGAGAATGGACTTAGTAAGAGATGTTTGTTCATTAGGTAGATTTGCTCGTGAAGAAGTTAATATCAAAGTACGTCAACCAATAAGTAAATTAATGTTACCAAAAGGTGATGAAATAATTATTGGAGATTTATTACCAGTAATTAAAGAAGAATTAAATGTTAAAGAAGTAATTTTTAAAGAAGATATGACTGAATACTTAGAATATGTTATAAAACCTAATTTTAAAGTTCTTGGTAAAGAATTAGGGTCAAAGATAAAAGAATTACAAGAAATACTCGCTAAATTAACAAGTAATGAAATTAGAAAGATATCTGAAGGTTCTTTAAAAATAAAATTAGCAGGGGAAGATTTTGAATTAACTCCAGAAAATACAATTATTTCTATTAAGCAAAAGACTGGTTATGCTTCAACTAGTAACAATAGAACAATAGTTGTTCTAGATACAGAATTAACTGATGACTTGATTTTAGAAGGCCTTGCTCGTGAGTTTGTTCGTAAAGTTCAATCTCTTAGAAAAGATGCTGATTTTGTAATTACTGATCATATTAAAGTTTATTACAATGGTTCTGATGAAATTGAGAGAATGCTTGATAAATATTATGATTATGTAATGGGTGAAGTACTTGGTGATGAACTAATAAAAGATATAAGTTTAAAAGATAAATATGAACTTAATGATGAAGAGGTATACATTAAAGTAGAAAAAGTAAATAAATAATTAGAAAGTCTTAGACTTTCTTTTTTTTTTTGGATATTGTAAAATTAAATTGGTAGATAAAAAGGAGAAAAAATTATGGAAACAGAAACTGAAAAATTAGTTAAAAAATTCATTATAGGATTAATTGTTGTTATAATATTTGCTATTCCGACAGTAATATTTTTGATTAATAAATTTATTTATAATGATTCATCTATTATAAAAAAAATAGATAATAAAGAAACATTTATGATATTAGTAAAAGATTATTCATGTAATAATTGTATAGAAATAAAAAATATTATTGAAGATAATAATTATGATTGTGTAGAATTAAATTCTTATGAAGAAAATAAATATAAGAATGTATTAAATAAAATAGATTTGTCTCTAAGTGATATTAAAACACCTTCTGTAATATATGTTGATAAAGGAAAAGTATATTCTTTTTTAGTAGATGTAAAGATAAGTGAATTAAAGACTTATTTAAAAAATATAAATAATTTGGGAAGTGAGTAGTGTGAAAAGAAAAGTTGCTTTAGTAACTGGTAGTAATAGAGGAATAGGGGCTAGTTGTATTAAGAGTTTTGCTAGAGCTCATGTGAATGTTGTTATTAATTATTGTCATCATGAGGATGAAGCTATGGCTTTAGAGGAGTATATTAAGAATAATTATGATGTCGAAGTATTAGCAATTAAATGTGATATTTCTAAGGAAGATGAAGTTGAAAATATGATTAATGAAATTGTTGATACTTTTGGTGGAATAGATATTTTAGTAAATAATGCTAGTGTTGCTAGAGATAGTTTATTAATGGACAAGAATATTAAAGAGTTTAAGAGGGTATTAGATGTTAATTTAATTGGCACATATTTAGTTAGTAAATATGTAGCACGTGTTATGTTAGAACAAAAATATGGTAAAATAATAAATATTTCATCTACTAATGCAATTGATACTTATTATCCTGAAAGTTGTGATTATGATGCTTCTAAGGCGGGAATTATTTCCTTAACACATAATTTTGCTAGAAGTTTAGCTCCATATGTTACAGTAAATTGTATTTGTCCTGGATGGGTAAAAACTCCAATGAATAAGGATTTAAGTATTGAACAAATTGAAGAAGAAAAAAGAAAAATACTTTTAGGTAGATTTGCTGATGTTGAAGATATTAGTAATGTTATAATGTTTTTAGCTAGTTCTAAAGCTAACTATATAAATGATGCTATTATAAGAGTAGATGGTGGAAAATATAATAATTAGAAAGAAGTGATAAGATGTATAATGATTTAGGAATAAGTGCAGAAACAGTAAAATTAGTAGAAGATGCAGAAAATGATTGTAAAGAGGAATTTGAACAAATAGATGAAGCTTGTAATTATAATAGTTTAAAAGTATTAAGAGCTTTTCATAAAAATCAAGTTACTGAGTCTTGTTTTAATTCTACAACTGGATATGGTTATGGTGATTATGGACGGGATGTGATAGAAAGAGTATTTAGAGATGTTTTAGGTGCTGAAGATGCGTTAGTTAGAACTCAGTTTATTTCTGGTTCACATGCTTTAAATGTCTGCTTTTTTGCTTTGCTTCGTCCAGGAGATACATTGTTAAGTATTAGTGGGAAGCCATATGATACATTAGATGAAGTCATTGGTATTAAAGAAAATAAGAGTTCTTTGAAAAGTTTTGGTGTAAAGTATAAGCAAATTGATCTTATTGATAATGATTTTGATTATGATAAAATATCTGAGTTTTTAAAGAATAATAAAGTAAAAGTAGTAGAAATACAGAGAAGTAAGGGATATTCTACTAGGAAAAGTATTGATCTTGCAAAAGTGGGAAAAGTTATTAAATTAATAAAGAAGATAGATGAAAATATTATTGTAATGGTAGATAATTGTTACTGTGAGTTTGTTAGTGAAAGTGAACCAACTGCTGTTGGGGCTGATGTTATTGTTGGTTCTTTAATAAAAAATTTAGGTGGTGGAATTGCTCCTAATGGAGCATATATTGCTGGACGTTACGATTTAGTACAATTAGCAGGTGAGAGATTAACTCTTCCAGGAGAAGGAAGGGATGTAGGTCCTACTCTTGGAATAAATAAACAAATATTACAAGGATTATATTTTGCTCCAAGTGTTGTAGCTTCGGCTTTAAAAACAGCTATTTTAACAAGCAGAGTAATGGAAAGAATGGGTTATGAGGTAGAACCAAAATATAATGAAGAGAGATCTGATATCGTTCAAAATATAGTGTTTAGAGATAGAGATAAATTAATTGAATTTACAAAAGGAATTCAAGAAGGTTCTGCAATAGATTCTAATGCTGTTATCGAGCCAGTTAATGAACCAGGTTATACTGATAAAATAGTTATGGCAAGTGGATCATTTACACAAGGCTCATCAATTGAACTATCTTGTGATGGCCCAATTAGAGAACCATATATTGCTTATATGCAAGGTGGTTTAACTTATCCATATGGTAAATTAGGTTTAATGAAAGCTGTTGAAAAGATAAAGAATAAATAAACAAATAAATGAATTTTGTTGATTTTTTAGATTACATTTTCTATAATTAATTGTGATAGTTAAGAAAGTAGAGGTAGAGGTATGTACAATGTAGAAGTAATGAGTGGTTTAATTGCTATGATTTTTGGCTTTTTTGCGGTTTTTGGTATAATTATTTTTGCAATCAGTGTATTAATAATAATTGCAAAATGGAAAATGTTTACTAAAGCAAAAGAAGATGGATGGAAATCAATAATTCCTTTTTATAGTGAATGGACGATGTGTAAAATTGCTGGTTTAAGTCCTTATTGGATACTAGAAATATTTGCTGTTTCATTTATATCTGGATTTATTGATGGAATTGCTGGCGATAATTCTATAATAAGTAGTTTATTTTCTCTAGTATCAGCAGCTAATAGTATTTATTTTATAATAATACTTGGAATAAGTATTGCTAAAAGTTATGGAAAAAGTAGTGATTTTTCTATTTTATTAATACTATTACCAGTAATTGGATATCCAATGCTTGGTTTTGGTAAATCAGAATATGTTGGTCAAAATCCATGTAATGATCCAGTAATGAAATTTATTCTTGATACCTTAGGTGTAAAAGATAATGGAATAGGAAGAAATACGACAGTAACTCCAAATAGTTCAGTACAATCTACTATGACTGTTCCAAATCAAACTTCTAAAGAAAATCAAGTAGTTAATAATGATACAGTAGTAAATAATAATATTCAAACAAATTCAACTATTCAAACCAATCAATTACAAAATAAATTTTGCCCAAATTGTGGTAATCAATTAAATGATGGTGATATTTATTGTCAAAAATGTGGTATTAAAGTAAATTAGAATTTTGCATATTCTAATTTTTTTTTCATAATATTAAGTGATTGGAGGAGTTTAATGATTAACAAAAATAATTTATGGTTCTTAACACTCTTTAGCTTAATATTAGTTCTTGGTGTATATTATGTTACTTTACCAAATGATATATTGAATGGAGTAAAGATAAAAAATAATACTAAGACTGAGGAAAAAGTGTCTACAGAAAATTCGCTATCAGCTTTAAGAGTTAGTTTGGAGGAGACAAGAAAAGATACAACAAAAAAACTTGAAAAAGAATTAACAAATACTGATATATCTAATACTGAAAAGAATAATATTTATGAACAATTAAAATATTTAAATGAGGTTCAGGGTAGAGAAGAAAAAATAGAAAAACAATTAAAAGAAGAATTAAAGATAGATTGTTTTACAAAAATAAATAATAGTGATGTAGAAGTAGTTTGTATTTCTAAAGAACAAAATAAACATTTAGCTAATACTATTATGAGAACTATTCAGAATGGGAATACTAATAAACTAAATATAACTATTAAATTTCAGTCTAAATAGATACCCACACCTAATAATATTATCTTCATAGAATATTTTAGGTGATTTTATGAATAGAATATTGACTCCTAGAGAAAAAGAAATATTTGATTTATTAATAAATAATTTATCAACTAAAGATATTGCTAGTAAATTAAATATAAGTGAAAAAACAGTTAGAAATCATATTTCTAATGTAATGCAAAAACTAGGAGTGAAAGGTAGAGCAACAGCAGTAGTTGAACTCTTAAAACTTAAAGAAATATCAATTTAGCGTACTTTTTTAGTACGTTTTTTCATATATTTTATCAGGTGATATAATGCAAAACAAGATATTAAAGAAATTATTTAATACAACTGTAACAATGTTTATAATATTAACTATTTTAACAATTAATAAAACTAGTAATACTAATACTTTAAGAACAAATTTAGAAATAGAAAATATAACTAATATTTCTACAGATAATATTTATTTATTAAATGATGATAATTTATTAGTTAAAACTAATATATTTTTAGATAAAAATAAAAAGATCGAAAATATAATTAAATATTTAACTATATCTAATAATAAAACTCCTAGTGGATTAAAAGCATATTTACCAAAGAATATTAAGCTTATAAATTATTTTATTGGGGATAACACTTTGACTGTTAATTTATCAAAAGAATTTATGAATACTAATAACTTAGATTTACAAGTAACTGGTTTAGTTTATTCTCTTTTAGAGTTAAATGATATTGATAATATAAAAATACAAGTGGAAGGTAAACAATTAGATAATTATAATAAATTATTAAATAGAAATCTTGGAATAAATAATAAATATTTATTTAATAATAGATATGATATAAGTAAAGTTACAGTATATTATATAGACAAAATAGGTAATAAGGAGTATTATGTTCCTGTTACTAAGTATGTCAATGATACTAGAAATAAAGTTGAAATAATAGTTGATGAATTGAAACTAAGTGATAATAATCTTATTAGTTATTTAAATGATAATGTTAAATTACTTAATTATAGAGAAGAAGCTAATGTTTTATTTTTAAATTTTAATAATTATTTACTTGATCAGAATAAAAAAATTTATAATGAAATATTAAATACAATAGCATATTCTATATTTGATAATTATGATGTAAATGTTGTATGTTTTGAAATTAATTCTAAAAGAGTTGATTTAATAACTAAAGATAAATAAATATGTTAAAATTGATATGAGGAGTTTAGTGCTATGAAACTAGTTGAAGTACAGGATTATGATTTACTTTTAAGATTTGAATTTTTGAGACAGGAAGCATTTAATATTAAAAATTTAAAGCCTGAAGAGTCTTTTTATTATAATAGAATTAAAAATAAACAAAGTATTGCATATGCTTTATTTTATAATGATGATTTAATAGGTGGAATTGTTTTATCTTGTGGAGCAATAAGAAATGCTCTAATTATTGAATGTATTTTTATTAAAAATAGTTATCAAAGACAGGGATTAGGCACAAAATTATTAGAGTATATTGTTAAGAACAAGAAAAAAGAATTAGAGAAATATTTTAATAGTACTTTTACTAGATGTTATGCTGAGCCTTCGAAGGGAAAAGATGATTTTTATAGAAAGTCTGGTTATAAAGAAAGTTCTATTGGTTATATGAGAAAGAAAATATAGTTTTTTATAGTATTTGATATATAAATTTTATTAAATAATTTTTTATTATGCTTTGGTATTTGTAAAAAGTTCTTGAAAAAGCTAATATTTTATTGTATAATCTTATTTGTCAGTTGGAAATATGTCTTAGTAGCTCAGCTGGATAGAGCAATCGCCTTCTAAGCGATCGGTCAGGCGTTCGAGTCGCCTCTAGGACACCATTTGATATTAAATCGTTGAATTATCAGCGATTTTTTTTGACATTATTTATAAGATAAATTTATTAAATTATTCAATCATTTTTAATTTTTGTGTTTAAATAATATTATAGGAGGATTATAGATTAAAGAATAAAGTTTGTATAATTACCGGAGCAAATTCTGGTTTTGGAGAAGTAATGACAAATTTATTTGCTGATGAAGTTGGATTAATAATTGCAGCAGATTTTAATCCAAAAGTTATGGAAAAATATAAAAATAAATCTAATATTACGCCGGTTATATGTGATGTAACTAAAGAAAAACAAGTTGATATGGCTTATCTAACACTATTCTTAGCAAGTGATGAATCTAAATATATTACTGGTCAATCAAGATTGATTGACGGAGGAAGGTATGTAACTTCTTTTTTTTATTTATAATTTATGATATACTTTAGATATGGTAGAGGGTGTATTTATGGGTGATATATATAATTTGATTCTTTTATTTTTTGCAATTTTACCAGTTATATTATTATTATCTTATGTATATAAGAAAGATAGTAATAAGGAACCATTTAAATTATTAATTATATTATTTTTATTAGGAATAGTCTCTTGTTTTTTAGTATTATTAATTTCTTTTTTATTAAAGTTGTTTCTTCCTTTTATGGATACTACTGGTAGAAGTAGTTTTATTGATGTAATGTTATATGCTTTTTTGGGCGTAGGATTAGTTGAAGAATTATGTAAATGGTTAATGGTTTATTTATTTGGTTATCGTAGCAAGTATTTTGATGAAATATATGATATTATTGTATATTCAATTTTTGTATCTCTTGGTTTTGCATTTTTTGAAAATATTTTATATGTACTATTAAATCAAAAACTTACTCTTGCTTTCACTAGGGGAGTCTTCTCTATCCCTGGACATGCTTGTTTTGCTTTGTTTATGGGATATTATTTATGTATTGCAAAAGTTTGTCATATAAAAGGTAAAAATAATTCAAAAACCAAGAATTTGATTTTAAGTATAATTGTTCCATCTTTATTACATGGTATATTTGATTTTTGCTTGATGTCTGGTTATAAGCTATTTATGTTGAGTTTTATTATATTTATTGTAATATTATTTATTATTTCAATTAAAAAAATTAATGAAATGTCCGACTATAGCAATATTTTAAAAAGCAAAAATAGATTTTGTAAAAATTGTGGTGCTCTTTTAAATGGACAATTTTGTTCTGGATGTGGAACTTATCAAAACAAGTAATATTGTTTTTTTTTTTTTAATAATATATAATTGTGAATAGTATTAAAGGGTGATTAATGATGAAAGTTTGTCTTTATACAGAAGGTGAAAAAATTGTTTGTAAGAGTGGATTAGGAAAAGCTTTGTATCATCAAGAAAAAGCTTTAGAAAGTGTAGGAATAGAGTATACTACTAATGTAAAAGATGATTATGATATTTTACATATAAATTTTTATGGGCCAAATTCCTATGCTTTAGCAAGACTAGAAAAAAGAAAGGGGAAAAAAATAGTTTATCATGCTCATTCTACGGAAGAAGATTTTAAGAATGGTTTTATTTTTAGCAAACAAATAGCACCTGCTTTTAAAAAGTGGATTATTAAATGTTATAATTTGGGAGATGTAATAATAACTCCAACTCCTTATTCTAAGAAATTATTAGAAGGTTATGGAATTAAGAAAAAAATTTATGCTATATCTAATGGTATTGAATTAGATAAGTTTAGGGTTGATAAACATTTGCGAAAAAGTTTTAGAGAAAAATATAATTTGAAAGAAACTGAAAAAGTAATAATAGGAATTGGTTTATATATTGAAAGAAAGGGTATAGTTGATTTTGTTGAGCTTGCTAGAAGATTACCAGAATATAAGTTTATTTGGTTTGGTTATAGTCCTCTTAGTGCTGCAACTAAGAATGTAAGGGAAGCAGTTAATACTAAATTAGATAATTTGTTGTTTGCTGGTTATGTTGATCAAAAATATATTGTTGAAGCAATGAATGGGTGTGATTTATTTTTATTTCCAACGTTGGAGGAAACAGAGGGTATTCCAATAATTGAAGCATGTGCTTGTAAAACAAAAGCTTTAATTAGGGATATTCCAGTTTTTGATGAATGGTTGGAAGATGGAGTAAATGTTTATAAAGCAAAAAATTTAGATGAATTTGAAATTAAAATAAAAAAAATAATTAATAATGAATTACCTGATTTAACTGAAAAAGCCTATGAAGTAGCAAGATCTCGTGATATAAAAGAAATTGGTAAAGAGTTAAAAGAAGTTTATGAAAATTTACTTAATAATTAAAAAATAGGACTATTTAAACTTATAAGTCCTATTTTTCTTTACTGAAATATTTAAAAGTACTCCAACGATTAACATATACGAAAGTAGACTAGATCCACCATAGGATACAAAAGGTAGTGTTATTCCTGTTATTGGAAGTAAACCTACTGTCATACCTATGTTTTGTATCTGTTGAAATATTAACATACCAAGAATTCCTGCTATTATAAATTTATCTGTATCTTGTATTTTTCGTTTAGTGAGTAATATTATATTAATATCTAAATATAGTATTATTCCAAGTAGAATAATAACTCCAAATAATCCAAAGTTAGATGCATAAACAGCAAATATAAAGTCTGTTGATGATTCTGGAAAATATATAGGAGTTTTATTATAACCATGTCCAAATAATCCAGCTGAGCCAATGGCAGCAAGTGCATTTTCTAATTGTAGTCCTGAACCATCCTGCCAATTAAAAACTCTTTCTAGTCGATAATATATTGAACTACCAAATATTTTTATGAATAAATTTTCTTTAAAAAAGTATAAAAGACTAAAACTACCAAGTAATATAAAAATAATTAAAAATCCAATTAAAAACCATCTTAATCTAATACCACTTGTAAACATCATAGATAAATATATTACTAAGTACATTAGAACACATCCTGTATCTGGTTGTAAGAAGGTAAGAACAGATGGGATAAGTACAATTATAAATGTTTTTAAAATAAAGATGAATTCTTCTTTAATTGTTGGATCATCATAATCACTTCTAAAATTATGAATCATAGTTGCTAGTGAAAGCATTAAAAATATCTTCATAAATTCACTAGGTTGAATACTACCAATACCAGGTATTGTAAACCAACATTTACTATTATTTATTGGCTTAGCAAATAGTAATAATCCTAATAATAATAAATTACCAAATATATATAAGATCCATGTATGTTGATATAAGTATTCATTCTTTAACTTCATTAAAATATATACAAGTATCCAACCAACACCATACCATAGAGCCTGTTTTAAGGCTAAATTACCAAGACTTTTGGAAGTATAAGTTAATGCACTATATATTGTAAAAATACTAATTATAGATAAAAGAATAATTGGTACTAATATCTTATAATTAATTTTTGCTTTAATACTATTACCTCCTTCTCTAATATTATATCAAAAACTAAGTATTTTTATTAATAAAATTCATAAAATATATAGAAGAGGTGTCTCATGAAGAAATTACCAAGTATTTATAAAAATTCTATTAACAAAAAAATTAATAATAATAAGAATTATTG
>Ga0256404_1002864_pt1 | contig 36702 bp, 73 predicted proteins | sample RumenRJG_01DNA_FD_185990 | JGI IMG/M metagenome (GOLD analysis project Ga0256404, IMG submission 185990) | Bovine rumen microbial communities from Lethbridge, Alberta, Canada - RJG_01 | ecosystem: Host-associated > Mammals > Digestive system > Stomach > Rumen | place: Canada: Alberta | collected... | reverse complement strand
CTCTAAATCAAAGCCAAATGTCCATAGTTTTCTTTTAAATGGATTTTTGAATGTAAATAAAGGATATTTTATTAAATATAATTTAGGATTTCCAGGTATATTGTCGGCTTCTTTAATATCAATTATTTGTCCCTTTAATCCATTATTAATTACTTTATCTTTAATCTTTAACATTACTATCACTTCCTTTTAGTTCTTGTAATCTTTCAAAATACTTTAACCAACATTTTTTATAATCATCATTACAATTTTCTTCACAATAATCATTTTCATAAAATACATCTTGTGCTTTTTCTTCATCACATTTTTCAGTATATCCAAAATTTAAAGGGCACTCTTCTTTAAAAAAATTAAAATCTAACATTGTATTTATGATATTATTTAGTCTTTCTATTTCTGCACACAATCTTTTGTTTCTTATTTGTAAATTTCTGACGGCATTGTATTCGTCAATCATAGATTTCAAACACTCACCTTTGTGGACTGTTTGCCCTTTGAAAACATAATCATCTTCTTCATTTACTTCTTTATGACATACAAAACATTTTAATTTTTTTTTCATCAATCTTCTTTTCCTTCCAATTTTTTATTTAATTCTTCTTCCCACCAACTTAAACTTATTTCTATTCTACTTATAAGACTTAAGAATGCTAAATATCCATATCCTAAGTCAGATGTTGCTTGTTCGTTATCTATTGCTTTATGTTTTAGAAATTGTAATTTGGATTTTATATTAGTAATTTCTTTTAATTGGTCCTCTATTTCTCCTTTACATTCCCACATTATTTATTCTCCTCATCTATAATATTTATTATTTCATCTATTTTATCTACTATGCTTTTATCCCATTCATGTTCCATATTCCAATCTGTATAATAAACTAATTTGAAATATTTGCTTTTTTCTACAATATCTTTTTTATTTAATAATTGTTGTTTTACTTTATTTATGATATTATTTAATCTTTTATTTTCTTTAAATAATCTATTTTCTACTGTATCAGTAGCATTTCTTACATAATCAATACTATTTCTATTTAAAAACTCTTCAATATCGGTAGTTGCATAAAAACTAAATTCTTTCCAACCTAATCTGTGCCTTGCTCTAACTTTGTATTCAAATAGTGAATTACTCATCAATAATTCCTCCATTTCTCACAACTCTTACTATTAAAGTCTATTGCTCTACATTTATTGTAGTTATTAAATGATATGCAAGTGTATATAAACAATGCTATTAGTATTCCTATTAAACAATATATTAGAATGTATATTGTTTCAAATGTCTTTCTCATAGATCACTCCTACCTCATTTCCTTTTAATTTATTTATCAGTACATATAAGAATCCGAATATCTTACATCTTCTTATTTCTACTCCTTTTTTATTTCTTACTATTACCCACATTTTGACATATTTCACTTTCAAAATATTCTTTTGGTGTTTTATTATCACAATTGGTTTTTATCATTTGTAGTATTATTCCTATTGTTGCCATAACAATTCCTATTACTAATATTACATATATTATTTTTTTCATATTAATTCTCCTTTATATTTAAAATTTTTTTGTTCATTTTCTAATCTTTGCTTTTCTTTATAACATTCTCTATAATTGCCTTTAAACACTCTTTGATAATTGCAACCTCTTAATGATCTAGTTATATGAAACACAATATATTTACCTTTTTCATCATTGCTTGGTTCTACTTTATATTTATCAATTAATCTCATTTTTCTAAATAATTTCATGTTGTTTTCTCCTTTTTAATCTTTCGTATTTTGCAGTTCTTCTATTTCTTGCTATTTTCTTATATTCTTCTCTATTTATAAGCTCGTACTCTTTATTTATTCTTCCACCATATTTATTAATTTGATAATTATTTATTTTTGCATATATATTACTTATCTCTATATCACTTAATTTGTATTTTTTACTTATTATTGTTCTAAATTTTCTTGACCCCATATTAGTTTCTTTATACATATTAAATATTAATTCTTTTAGGTTCATTTTAAATACTCCTTTATTCTTTTTATTAGCTCGTTAGGTTCTATCATTTCATAATAAGCTATATCTAATAACATTTTAGTTGGCATATTATCTATTTTGCGTTTTTTGTTAGCATAGTTATATAATGTTATTTTACTTACACCTATTTTATTTTGTATTTCATATAAACTATGTTTTTGCTCTTTATATAATTTCTTCATGTTTTACCTCATTATACTTTCATACATTTCTTTCTGATATTTACTTAACTTTAATCTATATTGTCTATCTAATTTATATTTTCTTTTTATCTTTGAATAAGTTTTTAACATTTGCATTGACCTTTTATATAAATGTTCTAATGTTTGATACACTTCTTCATCAGTTGTTGCTATCCAGTATCCTCCATGTTTTCCAGCTTCACTACAAACTATTTTTTGTAATGTATCACTATTTCTTATACTTTCAATGTAATCTCTTAATGTTTTATTGTCTTTTATATTAAACTCTTGCATTAACACACCTGATTTGACCCTTTTTTCGTGTCCTATGGCATTTTTCTTCAAGTAGTCATATATTTGGTATGTTAAAGGCTTTTCTTTGTTAAATTGGCTTAAAACACCTTTTTTTAGCATATCTCCTATTTTCATTTATTATTACTCCATTCTCTATTTAATTGACTTTCTAATATTCTTATTTGTAATTTTATTGAATTTATATTTTCTTGAGCAGTGCTATACATTGCCTCTGCTACATCTCTTTTAAATCTTTTATCAGCTACTTCAGGAATACCATATACTACTTGTTGTATTAATGTTACTGGCATTCCTTTTTCACTTCTTAATTTTAATGCCTCTTGTCTTAATGTTATTTTGTAATCTCTTTCAGTTTCTGCTAGATCATTACCATATTGTGTTAATAATTTAATTGCTTGATTTAATTTTTTTGTTAGTTCTTGAATATCATTAAATAAATCCATATCTTACTCCTATTCATATTGTTCTGATTTTGATATAGGTTTATAATTATCTTCTATATCTTGTTCCATATCTTTAATTTTATCTTCTAAATCTCCTTTATCATCATCTAATTCCTCTATTTTTGATAATAAATCCTCTATTGATATTAAATCTTTATTTTCAAATATTCTTTTTATTTGTTTGCTTTCTTCTCTTATATCTACTAATATCTTTTCCATCTTTTTATCTCTCCTTTACTATTACTATTATTTTTTGACTATCTCCATCACATATATAGTCATGATACATATTTAATGTTTCTATATCATCTAATGTTAAATCCTCATAATTAAATATATGTTCTTTCATAATATCTTTACCTCCTTACATTTATGATTATATAACAAGTATTATATAAAAGTCAACTACTTTTTTAATTAAATTTAATTTATTTTACATTTGACATAAAAAAAACTAGGTATTTCCTAGTCTTTTTCTAAACTTATTACAAGCTTTAGTTGTTTTATTTAGATTTGTTTTTTTGTATTTACAATAATAACTTGGCAATGTACTATTATATGAACTTCTTTTTACTAGCATTACACAATTCTTACAACGATCACATTTTTTTATTTGTATCTTATCTACTTTAATTTCATTTTCTTCCTTATATTTTTTCTTATCAAACTTTAATGATTTAATAAATTCATCATTATAAATTATATGTTCTTTATTAAATAAATGTTGCATACATATAGCTTTATAATCTTGTGATAGTCTATTTTGTTCTTCTCCAATTGGATTGTCTAATATATAGTAATGACATTTAGTACATAATGATACTATATTTTCTTTACTTCCTTTACCACCTTTTGCTCTACTTAAAAATACATGAGCCATTGTTAATGCACCTTTATTACCACAAATAATACATTTATTACCATCTCTTTTTTTTATATATTTTCTTGTTTCTTTAGATACATCAGTCCATTGTGTTCTTATTGACATATTTCCATAATTCACCTCTTTATATTAATTGTTTGTATAAATAACATAAGACATTAACAACTATACTATCCCCTGCTAAATGATATAAACTACTATCACTTTGATTTTTAGCAACCTTATCAAAATCTTCATCTTTGACACCCATTAGTCTAAATGCTTCACGAGGCGTCAACTTTCTAATTCTTAATCCATTTGATATTTTGTTTTCATTGGATCTCCATATTTCTTGTATCTTAAATAATGTTTGTTGCAATATCCTAAACCTTTCATTGGTTTGCCACATATCTTGCATACTTGTTTCTCCCTGTGTTGTTTCATATGACAACTCCTGCATAAATAAGTTAAATTGTCTAAATTGTTGTTCTGATAATTCCCATCTTTGTGGTGTATATCTAGTTTTCCAATTTTTCCACATATTGAACATTTTTTTTCTATCGGTAATACTTTCATTATATTCACTGCTGTTTGGTGTGCTTGTCGATATTTTTGATTGTGACTTCCTATCTTCATATAACTCATTCTCATACAAGTTCGATTGCAATATTTTCTTTTCTTGAACACTGATAAATCTTCTAATCTCTTGCCAAATCTCTTTCTTTCCAATTTCTTCCCACAATATTTGCAATAATTCTCTACTTCGTTCATATTTATCTTTCTCCTTTGTATCTATTATATAACATAAATTAAAAATAGCAAAGAATAAATCATAAATATTATTATCTTTAACTACAACACCTCTATCGTTTCCACCACTTGTTGTAAGTGTTTGTGTTTTTCCTTTTTGTACTGTTCCTCTGTGGTACTGCATTCTACCAGATATATCTACTCCATCTCCATCAGTTGCTTCTAAATAACCTTTTTTTGTTGCATTTTTTATTGCTAAAAAAGTATTATTTCTAAAACTTACTCCTGTTGTAATAGTTCCACTTTTCTCTTTATTTATTTTTCTATTATATGTATCTATATAACAAGTATCATCAATTTTATTTTGTTCTAATGTTTCTTTTAATGATTTATTTGTTATAAAATTATCAGTACATCTAGTACCACCAGTAGTACATAAAGTAGCAGCTATTCCATCTTCATTTGTTGTTTTTAATGTTTGAAAAAATCTTTCTTTTCTAGGAAATTTACTATTTTCACTTTCACTCATAAAACAATTAATCATCTTATCACTTAAAAAGTATTTCTCATCAACATTATCTTCTAACATATCTTTCAACTTTAATTTAAGTGGTATAGGCTTAGGAAAAGTATAATTATAATCTCCTAATATTGATACCATAAAACACCTATTTCTTGTTTGTGGAATTCCATAATCAGTAGCTATTAAGTCTTGCCAATAATTCTTATAACCTAGTTCTTCTAGTCTTAATTGCCACTTATTAAAATCTTCTACATTATCAGAACCATGCACCATAGGAACATTTTCCATTAAAAGTATTTGTGGTTTTTCTTCACATTCAGTAAGTATTCTTTCTACTTCCCATAACATACCACTTCTTGTTGATGTATCGCTCATTCCTTTTCCTTTTCCTGCTAACGATAAGTCATGTCATTGACAAGGAAATGAGTAAGTCATTATATATTCAAACTTATCAATATCCTTGATTTCTAAATCTACCCCCTTTACTTGTTGTATGTTTACTAAATTATGAGTTGCTTGTATGTTGTTGTAGATAGTTCTTGTTTGTTTCTCATTTAATCTATTTACTTGTTGTTGTGTCATAGGTTCATTGTAATTACTAGATATTCCTTTATTAAATAAATATTGTTTTATTTCTTCAATAGATAAATCTTTACTATAATCAAAATTATCATCAGTAAAATGTATATCTTTATATGCTTGAATACTTTTAACTGCCCATTCACATATTTTATAACTTTCTACATCAATTCCTAGATAGTTCCAAGCTAGTTTGGTTGATCCATATCCTGCAAATAATTCTATTGTCCTTATCTTTTTAGTAATTTTATAAGTAGGATATATCATCTCAAATATATTTGTTTGCCCTTCTAACATTATCTCCTCCTAAAATGGTAAATCAGAACTGTCAATTTGTATTTGTTCTCCTATGTTGCTTTCAGTTTTAATACTATCTCCAAAGTCTTTAAAAGGATTGTTAGATGTTTTCTCAACTTCTTTAAATTGTTGTATCTGAGTTAGGTCAGTTATTACTAGCTTAAACTCTACATTTCCATCTTTCTTTTCATAAGTTGATAAGAATCCGTCTATGTCATATAAACCATATTCCACGTCAGTTCCTTTTGGTAGTGTTAATGATAAATACTTCTCAGTATGTTTTCCGTTATAATCATTCTGCACTTTGGTATAATATCCTTTTCCATCTCTACTTTTGCTTATTACTAGTTTCATTTTCAAATTCCTCCTTTAAATTAAATATTTTTCCTTCTTTATTGTGTGGAAGCCAAATCATATAATATTCATCAACTCCCTTTCCTGTTAAGTATTCAAGTGCTTTATCATACATTTGAATTTGCTTATAGCATTTTTCTCTATTCTTTTTAAGATTTGTGTTATACGTTTTATAGTCAAATATAGCCCTTGTAGAGAACAATTCTTTGTTTCTAGTATAAAGTGTTAAGAACTCATAAAACTCGCTTGTAAAGCCCTTTTCTGATGTTTTTAAGTATGTTTCTATCTCTTTGTGTACTAAACTTCCTCTAAATTGAGCATATTCTAACAATTCTTTATTTATTCCCTCATAACTTCCATCACTTAATAGTTGTGTTACACTTGGTATTATCTTTCCCTCTAACTTATAACAATGAAATTCTTCTATGTATTCTACTTGACTATTAAAATCTTCAACACCTGTTATTAAATCCACGCAACCAGCATATTCATTAGTGTTTACTATCTTTTCCGTTAGCATTTTCTTTCCTTTCAATTAGTGCTACTGCATCATTAAATAACATATCTTCTATTTTCTCTATTTTGTAATATTTAAGCATAGCGTCCATGTTTTCTTCTGGAATCAGCTTTCTTATTTTTGTAATTTGTTCTTTTTCAATCTTCTTTGTTGCCTCTTCTTCAGGTAAATCTTCTCCAGCATAAATGTATAACCCTAATCCATGTCTTGCTACTGCTTTTGTAAGACTTCTTTGTATTGATTTATTTACATCAAATGATGTTATGTTATCTAGTGGTATTGATTTATTTTTAAAATCCATTACTGGTAGTTCCTCAATATGTTCAACATCATCAATTACTACTCCTGTCTTAACCCATGCTGTTTTCCCATCAGTAAAGTAGTTTACTGGTCCGTATTCAGTTTCTCTTTCGTAAATAATGTAGTTTGCTGTTGGATGTAGTTTCTTAACTTCTCCCCAAGCCCAGGCCCAACTTAAATATGTTAGTCCGTTCTTTTTTTCAGTTTTATCTGATACATTTATATTATTTAATTCAGTAAAGTAATTCTTATTCTCCATTTTCTTTCTCCTTTTGTTCTTTATTAAGTTCCTTAATTGCATTCATTTTTTCTACTCTTAATTTTGCTTCTTCTTTTTCTTTATTTTCCATTTTATTTACCTACCTTTTCAAATAAATCTTTTATTTCTTTTCCATATAAACTTGCTATTGCATAAGCACTATGCTTTGGTATTACTCTTTTTTCATTTAATAATTGTGATACCCATGTTTCAGAAAAACCTAAATTATCTACTATATATTTATTTTTTAGTTGTCCTGATACTTCTTTTCTTATTTTATACATACTATTCTCCTATCTATCTATCCATTTGATTTTGATTTACTAATGTCATTTCTCCACTGTCTATCTTTCTTACTCTATTATCTGCTAAACATATAAATCCATATACCATAACTGCTAATATTAAAAATGTTATAATCATTTTTATCATTTTTTTCATTTTCTTTACCTCCTTACATTTACTATTTTATACTATATATTTAATTTAGTCAATATATTTTTATTTTAATTTAATTAATTTACACAAAAAAGAGTGTATTTTACACTCTTATTCAACTATCCATACATCCTCTACTTCTCTATTTCTACAGTCAAAAACTTTTCTATGTTTTCCCTTTGTAGATATCGTTAGTGCTTGCTCTAAACTCCATCCACGTTTTAATCTATCAATAAAAGTCGTTTGTGATATTCCATATTCATCACACCACTGTTTAGATGTTTGTGTTTTGCCATTAAATGTATAAAAAACATTATTTGTTTTATGATTAGATTGAAATTTTGGTGTTGACCATCTACAATTTTCAGGGCAATAATCTTTTTCATTATCAATTCTGTCTAGTGTCAATTTTTCATCATATCCATTATTAATTGCCCAATCATAAAAATTGATAAATCCCTCTCTATGTTTCCATTCTTCACATACTTTTATACCTTTGCCACCATAATTTTTGTATTGATTAGTAGATGGATAATAACACCTACAATACATACTATGCCATATTCTATGTAATCTAGTATGTGATAGTCCATGTTTTTCTGCAAGCTTATTACCTCGCATATTAATTCTTTTTGTCATAATAAAATACCTCCCACAACAAAGTATTAGAGGAGCAGTTGTGGTACTCCTCTATAAACATTATATCATATTTTATGATATTTTCCAAATATATTCAATTTTTTTATCAGTGCAATCCCACGTGTCTATAACGTAGCCATTGATACACGCTGTTATATGGTTATTAGTAGTTATTAAATATTTACCAACAGGGTGGTTTTCCGCAAATTCACCTATATATGTTTCAATATATGGAATCCTTTTAAATTTATTATCTAAAAAACTTCTTACAAAAACAGCATTATCCATCATCTGACCTTGTTCCATTGCACTTTTGCATAATTCTTTATATGCCTCTCTCCATGTTATATCCATTACTATTGAATATGCCCTAGGAAAGCAGTCATCAATAAAATTATTGTGACTATTAGCATTATAAAAATAATATCTATATGCCATATTACATCATACTTCTTTGTAATGTTTCTCTTAACATTTGTCTTTGTGGTTCAGTTTCTGCTTCTTCGTGTAATACTCTTATAAAATCTTCTAATGCCTTTACCATGTAATGAAATGATTTATCAGTTTCTTCTCCTGCTCCATATCTTCTACTTTCTTGGTATCTTTCATATTCTCCTGACATTCTATCAAGTTCATCTTCTCCACGATATTTCATATCATATCCTCTTCTATCATAATTATCTCCATAATTACCATAGTTTCCATATGATCCATGTCCTGGTCTACGACCACCATAAGTTCCATACATATTTTCATTATATCTCATTGCGTTCTCTCCTTCCTTTGCCATATGTCTTATTTTATATAATCTATACAATATTTCTATATTGTTTGTAGTTATATCTTCATCTAATATATTTTTAATATGTTCAGATGTTTTATCTATTGTTTTTTTATCAATATCATCATTCATTTGTATCACTCCTTTCTTTAAGGATTTTTAATATTTCATTGTTTTGTTGAATAATTTTTTCCAAGTACTCACTATCTTGTTTTTGTAATTCCTGCATTAAATCAGTATTGTTATAATCTTGAATTAATAATATAAGATTATACAATTGCAATAATAATGATGTTAAATCTACTGAATTATTTCTCATTAATTATTTGTTCTCGCAAGATTGAATGTAGCATTTGTTATAATTGGTATTTGTGTTACAATTGGTGTTGTAGCATCTGTTGGAGTTGGTACACTTGGAACTGCTGCAACAGTTATATTTGTACTAGCACATGGGCAAACTTGTAACTTTCTATTAAAAGATACTGTTTCATAATCTCCTGCTGCTGCAAGTGTTACTGCTCTTACAGTATCTGGAAGCAAAACACCATCTTCGTATAATCCTATTGCTACTACTCCAGCAGTTGCTGAACTTATTGATGCACTAAAATTAGCATTATAATATCCTCTATAATTTTTACCTAAAATTTTAAATATAGGACTTCCGTTTTCATAATCTAACCAGCCACCTCTGGAACAAGGAGTGCATCCTGTTATAATGTTAGTTGCATCAAATACTATTGGTGCTGAATTACTTGTTAATGCTTTTGGTTCATTTAATATGGTTTGTATCATTTTATTTCTCCTTTCATATAAAAATGAGGATAGAACTATGCCTATCCTCTGTTAAGTACAATTAAGTACTTTTAAGTTAGCAAGTTCCTGTAATCAGGGTTGTCTTATTGACTATTTGCTTTAATATTCAATTAAAATAAATTATTGTTTTAAATATATTTATATGTTTTTCTATTAATAACTTTAGAAATAGTATTTCTATGCATATTATACTTTTTAGCAAATGCTGTTATATTATTATTTCTATCATTTTTATTATAATTATCTCTAATATATTTTACATCATCTAATGATAATTTACTATTATAGTTAGGATGGTTAATACCAGCCATTAATCCTGTTTTTATTGCGTGTTGTGTATTTTCTTTTGCAGTACACCATTCAAGATTTTCAACTCTATTATCTGTTTTAATACCATTAATATGATTTACGAATGGTTTATTTTCAGGGTTAGGTATAAATGTTTCAGCAACAAGCCTATGTACTGAGATTGCTTTTCTTATTCGTTTATTATTTTCTATTTTAGTCAATTCAAATCTCATATACCCTTTTTTGCTTATATAGCCATAAGTTTTTTTATTAGTAGATATTCTAATAATTTCTCCATTAACAGTTATTTCATATAAATTTTCAAAACCTTTAATTTCAACTTTTTTATTCATTTCTATCACCCACACTTATTATACAACAAGGTGTGGATTGCTTCAACTAAAATAAGTTGTTGTTGCAAGAACACCCATTGTTGCAATTATTGTTGCAAGTGAATATAGGTGTTCTACCATATACTGGTGTAGTTGGTACAGGACAGTTATTTAATCTGTTATAAAGTGCATCAACTTCATTTGCAAAACCTTGTGATATAAATGCATTTTGAGCAGTTTGAGATTCACGAAGTGCTGCCATATTAAGTTGAGTAGTAAGTTCTGAAATCCTGTCATTTTTAGCCTCTACTTGAGCCTTAACACCATCTAATTCTAATTGGCATAATTTATCAAGAATAGCCTGACTGTTTTTATTAGCAGATTCAATAATATCTCTTGTATTGTTTGCATCAGCAAATCTAGTTTGGTTGCCTTCATTTTGTATTATGTTTTGAGTTTGGCAAGTTGCTAAACGATTTTCACAGCAGCATGAAGCAAGGTCTGATGCTAATCCACTTATTGCACCTGTAATTGCAGTTTGAGAATTAAATCCTTGTTGCATATCAGCAATTTGTCTTGCATTTGCAGATATTTCTGCTCCAGCAAATCCACTATTTACTGCTTGGACTATATCAGCAGTACTTCCACAAATTTGAGTTGATAAGTTATTTACTGCATCACGAGTTCCTTCAATTTGATTACTTAAATGTAAGTTTTGAAATCCATCATTAGTGTTTTGATTAATTCCATTTTGACCACTTAATAGCCATGGGAAATCATAACCCATTGCATTACCACCAAATCCTCCGAACATTCCACCATTACCAAGCATTCCTAAAGCAACTAGGCCAATTATCCATTCACCCATAGAACTACCCCAACCATTGTTGTTTCCACCGTTAACATCAAAAGTTGGAATTACACCTGTAGTGTTACTATTCATAGACATTCTCCTTTCTTAAAATTTTTATTTATATCAAACACATTGTGTTGATACCTATTTCATTTGATTTTGTATTTCAGTCAAAACATCATCAGGAAAACCCATTCTTTGAGCAGTTATGTAAAAGTTTTGTAATTGTTGAGGTGTATAATTTCCTGTAACTTGCTTTAACAAATCTATAGGACTACTTTGATTTTGTCTTGCCTGCTCTAGAAACTGAAACTTTTGAGGTTGTCTTTGTCTTAGTTGGCTTATCAATGGTTGTGTCGCATTCTTCATCATTTGTTGCATTGGTTGATTCATTTTTTATCATTCCTTTCAACTTATTATTTTCACTTCTTAATTGTTCTATAATTTCATCTTTTTCATCTTTAGGTATTACTTCAAACATATCAAATGTTCTTATTTCTCCTTTTGCATTTTTTATAAATAATTGCGTATAATCATTTGTTACAAATGCAGTTTCTACTACTGTTAATTCCTTTTCAACATCTTCTATTGAATTAATATGTTTTAAACCAGCAACACCATTTGGAGATGATTGAAATGTCTGATTTATAACTGTTGGTTGTTGATATCTGCTCATATATTGTTCTTTAGATTTTTCAACTCTTTCTTTTTCCTTTTCTAAATACTTTAAATAATCATCATAATTATTTATTTGTTGCATATTGTTCATAGGTTGTTGCGTATATGTATTAACATACGGGTTAATATAAGGATTATTATTCATTATTCATCATCTCCATATTTGTTATATCTTTTTGAAAATCTATTATATTCTCCTAAACAGATACAACTACATAAAGTTGTGTTATACCCACCAAAACTATTAAGACCTATAAACATAGGAATTAGCCAAGAACTATTCATAATAATCACTCCTTACATTTTTGAAATTAACTCTAACATCTCTTTTCTCTTTATTTCATCCTCTTCTTTTGTTTCTTCTACTTTAATTTCTGATAATTTTTCTTTTAATATTGCTACATCAGTTGGCAATAATTCTTCTTTGCTTAATATCCTTTCAATATTTTCTTTTAATTTTTCTTCAATTCTTTCTTTCATATAATTTCCTCCTTAAATAAGAAAAGAGAAAAAACTTAAAACTTTTCAACCAGTGTTTTAAACTAATCTAATAAGTGTTTTTTCTCCTTTCTTGATTATTATTATAATTTATATTAACCAAGTAAAAATGCCTTATATAAGCCTTAAAAGTGCCAATAAAACGACATAAAAAAAGACTACAATATTTTTGTAATCTTTCTTTTTAATTCTTTTACTCTTCTATTGGTAGTTCTTTCACTAATATTTAATTCCAATGATATTTTTGTAATAGAATATCCTTTTATTTTCATTTCAAGTATTTTAGATAATTCTTCATTTAACATTAATTTTTCTTTTATGTATTCGTATTCATCTTTATTAAAATCAAATATCATTTATAAAAACCTGCCACAACTGTTACACCTTTTTTTATTTCCAACTTTAGTTGTTTTAGATTTACGATATTTAGTTTTAGTTTTAGTTTTACTTAATTTGACTTTTCCCATACATCATTGCCTATCTTTATATGAGAATTATCTATATTTTCTACATCTTGAATATCTAATGTATCAGTATCACTTTCAATAGTTCCTATATCATTCAATAACCAAATTGTATATCCTAATAAACCTATAAATGCTATAAAAGTTATTAACCACATATAAAAGAATTTTCTTTTATCTTTTGCACTATCTTGATATAGTTCCATTGCCAAACTTTGCTCTTTTAATTCCTGTATTTCTTCTTTCGTTTCTTTTAAATCATCTTTAATGCTCATATATACCCTCCTATGAATGATATTTAAGTATATGTTTGCTCATTTCTTCTTGTACTATTGCCTTTGTTTCATTTTCTTGTTGTTCTAATTTATCTAATATTTTATCTACTTTTTTATCTAATAAGTCTAATCTAAATTTAATTAGGCTTTGTTCTCCCGCTTCTTCTTTAACTTCACTGTTTGATTTGTCTTTTCTATTAAAGAAAAAAGATAATATTGAAATAATTACTGCTATTAAACTTGCTATTGTGGTTATTTCCATAACTTATCCCCTTTCCTATACTTAATCTGCTTATATTTTATCATTTATTTATTATTTGTCAACATATCAATAAAACTAGGTTTTGCCCTAGTTTATCTTACTCTTAACTTTTGTCCTGCATATATCAAGTTTGGATTTGCAATGTTGTTCCAAGCAACAAGTTGATTAACAGTAGTTCCAAATTCTTTAGCAATTTTAGTTAAGTTATCTCCTCTAACAACTGTATAATAAAGAGGTTGTTCTTTATTAATACCTAATTTTTGATTTACTAGATTTTGAACTTCTTGATAATTATATCCTGCTGATTCTAGTCTATTTTTTCTATCTTCTCCGTTTCCCCATTTGCCATCTAATACTTCATTAGCTAATTCTTCGTTAGTTTTTCTTGCTGGTGTAGGTTGTGCTGTAGAAGTTGGTTGCGTTCCTTTTGGATAACCATTGAATCCGTTTTTAATAATAGATGGATAATCATAGTAACAATAATCTTGGTCTACTATTTGCCCTGCTAGATATGGACTTCTTATTCTATTTGTTTCTCCGCCAAATTGCCACATACGTTCTCCTAATACTCCTGATGGCTTATTGCTTAACCATGCTGCTAACCACTTATCATAGTCTTTTACTCTATCTTGATTTATCCAATTATTAAACCAATCTAAATTAGCATAAATACCTACATAATAGCCTTTGTTTTCTAAAGTTTCGCAGAATCCTACTATTCCATCAGTTATTGCTTCTTTACCAGCGTTTCTTAACCAACGTCTTCCACCTGTATCATCTTCTACATCAATATAAATTGGATAGTCGAATTGTTTCCCTTTTAGACAATTTTCATACATAAAATTTGCTTCATCAACACCTTTTTGATAAGTGTTAGCACAACTAAACCAATAAGCTCCTACGCCTATTCCTCGTGCCTTACATTGATTGTAGAAATTGTCAAACTGAGTATCTTTTGCTTTAGACATTCCATCACCATATCCAGTAAATCCTGCTCTTAATATAGCAAATTCCACACCATCATTTTTAAGAGTATCGAAATTTATTCCTGCGTTATGATGACTTAAATCAATACCGAATTTTTGCATAATTATTCATCTCCTTTAATTAAATTTTTAAATGCTTCATAACATCCTGTACTTGCTAATCCACTAAATAAGCCCGTTAGAATGACTTCTAACGTGATTTTATCTAGGTTAGTACAAACACTCAATGTTAAGCCCAAACAAGCCATAATTAAAGGTATATACTTATTAGGAATAAAATTTAAACTATGTTTTATAACATAACCAATACACAAACATATACCAACAATTATAATGTTTATAAAACTTGATAATACTGTAATATCCATATTTCCCCTCCTTTCTTTATTTTTTACTCATTTGCAAAATACACATTAGTACAATTCCACTTATTTCTCCTAATATAAAGCCTATTATAAATGCCATTTGTTACTCCTTAATCAGTTGTTTTTGTATATTCTGTTACAATAGAAGCAGAACCAGAAACTCCGTTTGCCATATATTTTAAATAATCAACTTCAAATAAAAATTGAACATAATAATTAGGACTCTCATATCTTGGTAACGTAACATTGTTACAAAAACCATAAGCATTTGTTACTTTATCAAGATTAGGTATACTTATTAAACTAGTCCAAGTTGATTTATTTGATATTGATACATTAGATACTTTTCTATATAAAGGTTTACCATCTATCCATGTACCTATTACTGTTTCTGTTTCTGAATATGTACTTTTTATAGCTTTAACACTTGGTATTTTTGTATCATCAGTTAAATCATCTTTTACATTTCCTAATAATGTACTTTGCATTAAATTAAGATTACTTGCACTCAAAGGTGTCGAACCCTCATATTGAGCATCTGTTACATCATAACTAACTCCTTCTATTTCAACTTTTGCAGGTTCTACTAAAGTTCCATTTTCCCATTCAAACGTATTTAACGCCATTAATTATCATTCCTTTCTATTTTTAATTTTACTTTTAAATTTCCAAAGTTGTCATTTAATTTACTTATTGTATAATATTTGTCTAAATCAGTAATTACATATTGATCACTAAAATCATTTTTATATCTTCTATATAATTTATACTTAAATATTAAGTATTTACTATTATCCATTGTTGGATAAAATCCTAATTGTAAGTTTTCACTTGGATAATGCCCTATTTTTTTTGTTCTTGAAACATCAAATGTTATTGAATAATTATCTCTATCAACTTCTACATCATCTATTAAATATTCTTCTTCCATGTATCCTATTGTATTCCCAAAACCTATTGAATATAGTTTTGCTCTTGTTGTTTCTTCTACATCAATTATTCTTCCTCCAACATCAATTTCTTTCCATTCTAAATCTTTCTTTGCAACATCATTTATTAAATGTAATGGATATTCTATTCCTTTTGAAATGCCATCACTTTTTAAAGTATCTAATCTTGATATCGTGAAGTTTTCATTATAATTAATTATTATATTCATATTAGATGTATCTAAATATGCTAAAAGTGGTTCTTCTTCATTATAAATACCAAAACCAATTGCTGCAATTTTTCTATTTGCATATTTATTTAATATAGATGCTCTATGTTTTAAATTATCACCTTTTATTTTGTAAGTACCAGAAGTGTCAAAAATATAGTTTATTTTAATATAATTTTTATTTGTTGTTATTCTTGTCTTTAACCAAGCCTTAGTTGGTGATGCTCCTGATATTGAAATATCAAAATCACTTGCATATATTTTACTATCATAATCAACATTTTCTAATGGTTCATCTAATTTTATGTAACATTTTGTAACATAGCAAGGTTCGCATATTGTTTCTGTCTGAGATTTAAAAAGCCTTTCTAAGTATTCATTAAGTATCATATTTTTATGTGTCCAGATTTTATTACCCATTTTTATTTGAACATATTCGTTTTTAACTTTCATTAATACTCACCTCATATTTTTCAATAATTTCTTCTTCTATATAATCAGAAGTAACTAAATTAATTGTTTTTTCATTTGTTTCTTGTTCTTTTGCTCTAAACAAATCTACATAGTTATCTAAAATATTAGTACTCTTCAAAGTGTATTCCCAAGTATAATAATTAGATTCTAAAACAAATGTCTTATCAGTTACAATGTACAAATCATTTATAAGAAAATCTTCTTTATCTATTTTTATTGTATCTCCTATTGATAAATCGATTTTTTCATCTACTTTTATTTTTACTGTATCTACTTTTGATGGATCTGTTTTTATATAAGAATCTGCTATTTTTATAAGTTCCTCATATGTTTTCCACTGCTCATTCATATCGACTTTTCTCTCAACGATACCTGTAGCACTAACGATGTTTTTACTTTTATTGATTTCTGCTTGATTTTGTATTTTTACATTTGCCCAAACAAGTGAAGTATATGAAGAAGCACTTGTAATTTCAATTGAATCATTACCATTATATTTAAGACCAACAATTAAATTTTTAAAGAATGAATCTCTTACTAACACCCACTCGCTTTCTTCAGAATAACTATCACTAAATGTCACATTATCATCATACATAAAATTCCCTTTAAGGTATCTAAGATTAATTAACAAATCTGTATTTGAATTATTTTTCTTACCAAATAAGTAGAATACATTTTTAATTCCAAAATAATTATCTTCTTGCATCATATATGCTGCTTTTTCTGATATATCAAAAGGTTGATTAAATACTATTTCATCTCCATTTTTTATTGTTCTTGGACTAAAAAGTGGATAATAACCCTCTCTTTCTTCTGAATCATAATATGATTCAACATATAATCTAACATTTGTAAAATTAACTACATTGCAATAATATGTTGCATCTATACTTGGTACTAAATCAATAAGTCCATTAATTTTATTATCATCATCATATATCATTTTAGGATTTAAACTCATTAAATAATCAATACTATTTACATAGATATTTTTATTTTCATCTATATGCCACCAAAGATTATATTTATTTGATAATTTATTTAAAGAACTTTCTATTGTTTCATTAAGAAAATTAACTGTTATTTGATTTTCTCCTACATTAAGTGATTTAAGAACAAATCCATCGGATATTAAAGGTCTTATTATTTCTCTTATTAAAGTTTTTAAATCATAAGTTCCAACTGCATCAGCTGTTCTTACTGTTGCCATTGCTAGTGGGCTTAACAAGTCTATTTCTAATTCTCTATATTCATGCTTATTTTTCATTTTAGGTAAGACAAAGTTGTTGATATATCCTGTGAATATAATCTCAATGTTGTTATTTTGGTCTATATCGACAACTTGTACTTCCTGATATTTTCTTGGTAAATCTAAAATTGTCTTATTAGTAAAATCTATTTTTATATTACTAAATTTAACTTCTCGACTTGACTCACTTATATTATATTCATCTACTATTTTATAATAAGAATTTAATATTTTTAATCTTATCATTAAATACCACCACCATTTTTAATAGTTTTTGTAACACTTGGTGTAACTAATCTACCTACTTTTTGACTATCCATCTCAACATTTGCATTTAAGTCTATTGATACTGGTGTTTGATAGAATGATTTATTATATATATTTCCACTTACTACATCAAAATTCATTTTACTATTTTCCATTTTTATTGTTCTATTCATCTCTTTATACATATCATTCATTGCATTTTCTACACTATCAGTATTTGCTTCAATACCTACTGCTATACCTTTTGGTAACCATTGACCGACTTCATCTTTCATAAGTTTTGATGGAGATCCGATTTTAAACATTCGCTTTATAAATCTAGTTACATTACCAACAAAGCTTGAAATAACATTTTTAATCCAATTAACTCCTGAAGTTATTCCTCTACCAATACCTTTTACAATATCTAATCCAACACTTAGCATTCTTCTAGGTAATCCACCAAACGAATTCAATAAACTATTTATAAATGCTGAAGCAACTTGTTTTAAACCATTAAATGCTTGTCTCCAATTTCCCGTAAATATTCCAGTTATAAAGTTAATAACTCCTCTAAAAATATTTATCCAATATTGAATTTTTGTGTTAAACCAATTAATTACTAAAGAAAATACAGATTTTAAAATTTCTACCATTAATTTAAAACCATTTACCCAATCTTCGAATATTTTTTTTAATCCTTCCCATAAACCTATCCAAAAGTTTCTAAAAGCTTCTGATTTATTCCATAATGTGACAAATGCTGTCACTAAACCTGCAATTGCAGCAATAACTAAACCAATAGGATTAGCAGCCAAAGCCACATTTAAAGCTAGCATAGCTGTTTTTGCAGCATTTATTAATGAAATAATAGTCCCTACTACTTTAAAAGCCATAACTGCTGCTAAAATTGGTGTTAAAATTGGAGCAATCGTTTTTAAAAAACTTATTATTGCCGGTAATTTATCGGCAACAACATCTAAAACTTCTTTTGCCTTTTTTCCTATAGTTGCTATTATCTCACTTATGCTTGGCAAATTGGCGTCTTGTAACCCTTTATTTAGAGAAGTTATTACATCGGCAACACCTTTAACAATTTGTGTTTTTGCTACTGTTATTGAAGTTGCTATTCCTCCTGTTGAATTTTTTGCTTGTTCTTCAAAACTTTGAAAACCATTTAATCCCTCAGTATTAAGTTTAGTAATAGTACCCATAAATTCATCCATAGAAACAGTACCATTTCTTAATGATTCTCCTAGTTCATCTGCACTTGCATATCCCATAGCATCAGCAACTTGTTTTAATTGAGCAGGCATAGCAGTCATTAATGACCTCCACTCCATCATATCTGGTTTGCCTTTTGCATATGCTTGGCTCATTTGTTCTAATGCACTCGCTTGTATTTCTGTGCTTGCTCCACCTGCAAGTATTGCATTATTTAATGCTAAAAATATATCAGTTGATTTTTCTACATCTCCATTTGCACTTGTAAATCTTTGAACTGCACTTGCACCTTGATCTAGTGTAGTAGGTAGCCCAGCCAATTTATCACTCATTTTTTCAATAGATTTTTGTGATTCTTTTGCACTTATTCCTAAATTACTCATTACTTTAGGAAAATTATTTAAAGTATCTAATCTTTTTATAGCATCATCAGTAGAATTTTTAATAGTATTCATTGCAGTTGATATTAATTTAGTTATTCCTAAACCTGCTATTATAGACTTAACTGTACTACCACTTTTTTGAATGCCACTTGTATCTAATTCTGTTTTATATGTTAATGTTCCAGCTACTGCCATTTTCTACTTCCTTTCTATTTTAGCATATCATACAATTTATCAAGTCTTTCTTGTTCTTCTTTATCTAGAGGAAGTTCCCAAAACTTTTTAAGTTCCTTCATATCTTTATCATCTCCACTATAACTACGATAGCTTTGTATTTCGTTTATTCTAGTTTTATAAAGTGATTTTAAATATGCTTTAAATTTCCACCAATGCACTTTATCAGTTGTCAAGTCTATTCTATATTTTTCCCAAAATGCACCTGCGATATATTCATCATCATATTCATAACTTAATAAGTCCCTAGAGCTATTTTTATGCCCTTCTGAGCTTTGTTTATGATAATCTTCTCTACCACACTTATAAAACCATTTAAACTTCTCAAATGCCTCTTTAAATAGGTTTGGATTTGTATAAAGTATAAAAGCACTATTATTATAAAAATAAGGATAGAAATGTTCTAGACACCAACATATTTTTTCGGTATTATCTGCACTTCTATCCTTTATTTTGTTTTCTATTTGTATAATATGTCTAAAATCTACATTTATTTTATATTTTCTTCCTTGTAAATAAACATAATAAGGTAGTTTTTGAAACATATTAATATCTGCCATATCTTCTTTTTCCTCTATTATTATATCTTCTTGTTTCTCTATTGAAATTATTTATTCTATTTATACTCTTTTCAAATGGTTGCAATATATTTTCAGTATATTCACTTGTGTATGTTTGATATATTCCTATTAACAAGTTTAATGCAACTGAACTATCTATTTCTTCATATCCATCTTTTTTTCTTTGTTCATTTATTTTTTCTATTGAACCTTTGCCTAATACACTTTCTATCATTTTTTCTAATCCATTTAAGTCATTATCTTCTACATTTTCGTATTCTTTTATTTTATCTACATTTTTTATTTCAAATTTTAATCCATATATTTCTATCTCTATTTTCTTATCAGTATTTTCATAACCTAATTTCATTATTTCCTCCTATGTATGACTTCTACTAATATGTTCTATACTATCTTTTTTTATATTGTTTCTGTAAATGTTTTTGTTGAAGTATTAAATGTTCCATAAATGAAGTCTCCAACACCTTTTAGTGAACCACTACATACTTTACTTTCTCCTGGATTATTAGTTGCACTTTCAATTACAACTGATACCCTAATCTTTCTTGCTTTATATATATTTTCAGCAGTTGAATCAGCTAAATCTACTAAATATAAGTAAGTTTCTGCATCAGTTCCAACTTTTCTATTTACAAATATACCATAGCAATAATCATTTACTTTATCATTTTTTATTCTATCAAAATCCACATCAAATTGATTGTCATATCCAGTTACTTTATTTGTTTTTGACTTATCTCCTACATATTGAGTTGATTTTTCAGTTGGATTGGATTTTTCATCAAATTTACTAAAACCTACATTTAATAATTGAATGTCAGTTTCACTTGCTCCATATCCTGCACAATCAATATATCTAGCCTCATCATAAGCCATTATTTCTTGTTCCATGTTTTATCCTCCTTAAAAACTTGTTATTGTAAAGTATAATTGCACTGCATAATTACTTATTGTTCCATCTTCTGATACTTCATAAGTAATTTGATTAGCACATCTCATACTCGTTACTTGTTTATCCTCTATTTGAGGAAAATTTCTTTTTTCTACTTGTTTATATATATCATCTACTAAATCATCTAACCAGTCAAAGTTAGCAGTTTTTAATTCATTTCCCTCACTATTTTCTTTTAAAAATAGCATATATTGATATTCTTCTTTTCTTCCTTTATAATATCTTTTTATTAGTTCTACACCACTTCTTTGTAATGCTAACATTTTAGTTCCATCAGGTAATTCTTCTATTTCTATATCATAATTTTCACTTATTAATGGTCTTGTTAATAACCAATCATTTATGGCTTGAGTTATACTATCAGTTGTATTCATTGACTCACTCTCCTACATTCTGTTGCTAATTCGTTTAACATATAATCCTTGCGATCTGCTACCATTCTTTCAAATGGTTGTGTTCCTCTTTTGCCTACTCTTTTATGTATTCGTTTAGAATATGCTTGATATTCTGCATAAGGTACATCAATATGTACTTCTCCACTTCCTGCTACTAAAGATGTTAGAATAGACTTTTCTTGTGTTCCACTTTTAAATGAAACATAAGGTTGTAAATTTTTAGCAACCATTGTATCAAAATACTTTTGAACTTGACCTCTTTGTTGTAGTCCTAGTCTATTTAATAATACACTTAGTGCTACTGGTTGAAATTCAACTTCTACATTATTTGCCATTATATTGCTCCTAATTTAATATGATCTAGGTCTTCTCCAAAAATATATTTGTCTATTGAGTTTATTTTATATGTGTTTTCTTCTCCATATTTATTTCGTAATTCAGTCAGCCCTTTTTCATAACTAATAACATCATCAACTTCACTATTCACTATTAAATCTCCTTTTTCTACTTGATAAGAACTAGGTTTGCAGTCATTAGCAAATATTCTTATTAATGCTTTATCAGTTGAACTTTCTCCAACTCTATTACGATTTAATATTGAAGTATCTCTTACACTTGCTATTAATGGATACCTCGTATAAGCCTTTTTATTTGTATCTTTATGATATAGTGTTATTTCTTGTTTAGGAAAATCCATTATATATACCTCACTAATTCTTGTGGTAAGTTATTCAATATATTTTGTTTATCTTTTTTTGTTTCTTCTAAACCTTTTATTGTTTTACTTACTCCATCTATTGAGATACTTTTAACTGCTCCATTTCCTTTGTTTTCACTATTTATATAGTCTAATAATAAACAAGTAGTATATTTTATTTTATAACCAAAGTTATGTTCCTCATTATTTAAGTCGTCCTCTGTAATTTCTCTATTTACATTAAGGTCAATTTCTCGACTTGTTTTTCCTATTAAAGAATTAAAGAGGTCCCCTGATAATGAGCCTTTATATGTATTTGAATAAAATTCATAATCAGCATAGTTTATCATTATTGACCTCCTTTACTTATTTTGATTTTTTTTCTAATTTTATTTCTTCTTTTGCAAATGGTTCTTTTACTTTCTCTTTTTCTAATTTTATTTCTTTGAAACCATCTTGTAGATATTTATCTAACTCTTTTTCTGATACTTTATACTGTACATTTTCTTTTTGTACTATAATCATATTATTCCTCTTATTGTACTGCTGTTGTATCTAAATCTACATAGATACTATCAATGTTTCCATCTTTTCCATTAGGGAATACAAAAGTATCATAATGAGCTCTATTTTGATATAAATATCCATCTCCTTCAGTATGTTCTCCTGGTGCAAAGAAGTAAATAGAAGCTATCTTTGGTACCATTTTAGTTGTTAATGGTGTACAAGCTAACATATTAATTTTGAAAGCTCCAGTTGCTGGTGCATATCCATCAGTAAAGTCAAATGCTGAATAGAATCTATCATCATCAATAACTTCTACTATTGGAGTTCCATCAATTGATGTAATTCTTGTTTGGATAGCTTTTCCTCCTTGTACTATTGTTGTACTTTCCATTGTATGAGTAAGTTCTCCAGATAATGCTAATAAATCCATTAGTTCAGGTGCTAAATATACAATTAAACCTTTATTTCTATATCTTCTTACTTTTCCTATAAATGCTGATACTTTACTATAAATATTAGCACTTGTATATGTATTTCTTGCAGTAGATGTTTTTAAATTATTTGTTGTTGCTACAGTTGCAACTTTACTAAAGAAATAAGCATCTTTTTCAGGAACTGCTTGTGTTTTTTCAAATGTTTCTGATACATTTTCTACTGTTGCAGTTCTATTTGATTCATCTACTTCTCTCTTATCCATGAAGAACTCTACATCTCTATCTTGTGTAACTGTAAATACTTTGTCAGCTTCTGTGATAGGTTGTCTATTCCATCCTCCATTTAAACTATGAGTTTTATATCCTCCTACTTGTAATGTTGTAAAATGAAAGTTCTTTGCATCTAACCATTCTACATTTGTTGTAATAAATGGTGCAATATATGAACCTTCAATAAATGTATCTATTAATTTTCTTTCGTACTTTGATGCATAATTTATTGTGTTTGACATTATTTATCATTCCTTTCTTTTTTAAAATCCTCTAAACATTGGATTTAATTTTAATTCTTTTTTTTCAGTTGTTCCAGTATCATTATGATTAATTCCTGTGTCAACTTTTATTCCTTCTTGTTTTTCAACATAAAAAGCTTTAGGATCGTATTCTTGATATTCCTTTTTGAAATCATCATATCCTTTTAATGTTCCATCATCAGTAAACTCTAAATTCTTGTCTAATAATTTTTCATAGTATGAATTTTGACTAGATTTACTTGAAAACTTTTCATCTTTAATATAATCTTTAAGTTTAATTTCATACTCTCTCTTATTATACTTATCATTTAATGCTTTTGTATCATCATCATACTTCTTTTGCAATTCATCAATTTTTTGTTGCATTTCATTAGCATTTACTTTTGATAGTTCTTGTACTTTGTCGTTAGTTTCTTTTAGTTGATTTTCTAGGTCTTTCTTTTGCTCATTCAAATTATCAAATTTAGCTTTTGGAATGTAGGTACCATCATTCTCAATAAACTCTTCTTTCTCAAATTTTTTTTGAGTTTCTTCTGATAACTTTTCAAACTCTTCTTTTCCTATAATATCTACTAATTTTTTCATATTTTCCTCCTATACAGTTTTTTAAGTGCTGCCCACTCACGAGAAGTAGAATACTCATGTATTCTCTTTTATCATATCATATTTACTTTTTATTGTCAATTTTACTATATTTATATTCTTGTTCTTGTATAATCAGGACTTAGTCCAGTTTGCTTATTAAAGTTTCTATATTTTCTTCTATACTCTTTTAATTCTTCTTTTAACTTGTTTTTTATGTTATTTCCCACATCAGTATCTATTTTTATGCTTTCAATAGCTCTTTTTTTGTTTCTAATATTTCTTTCATAGTATCTTTGCTGTTGTTCTGCCTCGTATAAAGGCATTTTTTTGCCCTTATAAAGCACGTTTTCGTTTTGATAGTCTTGTAGTTCCTTATTGGTATAATTTGGCTCTGATACACCTAAAATAATACCAAAATAACTATGTCTACAATTATAATCATCCCATAGTTCAGCTATTGGTTCTCCATCTACTTCATCATACCAATAGCCTACACCATATTTTTCACTATCTTTTTTTGTTAAAGCATATTGCTTTCCTTGTGCTATTGCATGGCTTGGTCTAGCTCCACTATGAGCTGATACTTCGTAACCATCACATCCAAGTTCTTCAAATATCTCTTTATTTATCTTATTAGTTGTATCTTGAATACCACCTAATACATTTCTTCTTACTGCTACATCTAATTGTACATTCCTACCAGCACTATCTTTTAATTTTATTCCTTGTTCTGCTAGTTCTTTGTATGTATTATATATAGCTTGGTTATAATCTATTCCACCACTTATTACTTGCATATATGCTTTATCTACTGCCTCTATATACAAACTTTCACTTTGAAAAGCTATTGATTTTACTAAATTTTTTAATGTCCCTCTTGTTGATTTTAAACCTTGGTTTAATATTCTTAATTGATGGTTATTTAGTTTAAATGCTTTTCCTCTATACTTAAATTCAGTCTTATAATGCTTTAAATCTTCATGTGCATATTCTTCATATATTCTTTTTAGTTCTTTATTTGTATCTTTTGTGATTCCACTTGCATTATCTAAAGCTTTATAAAACACTTCTTTAGAGCCTATCTCTTCCAAAGATTTTATTTGTGCTTTTGTAAATGATGTTATATTTCCTGTGCTTTCTATTTTGTTTATTATGTCAGATATAATAGTTATTTGTAAGTTATCATATATTTCTACTAACTTATCAAAATTTATTGTATCTACTAAGTTTTTCATTATTCCTCACTTACTTCTCTTATTGAGTTTTCTTCTTCTATTCTTTGAAGTTCTGCTAGTGCTTCTTCTTCAGTCCAATTATTTATCTTCATTAAGTAAGTTCTTTTTGACATAAGCCCCATATTATATTCTTGTCTATATTGTTCTTTTATTTCTTCATCACTTACTAATATCCCATCCCTATTGGTTACTGATACTATACAATTTTCATCAACTTTTTCGTTAAATACTAATCTTCCTAATAATAAAGCACCTTTTATAATATCACTTATAAATTCATCAAGATTGTTACGATACTTTTTAGCATTTTTCATTAAGTCTTGTCTATCTCCTGCATATTGTGTTGCAGTCACTACACTACCACCACTAAATTCATAGTATTTTGTTCCTAAATTACATTTAAAACTTAATATATCTAAAGAAAATTGTAATCCTTCTTTATTTTCAGTTGTTCTTAAACTTGGATTTATTTCTTGTACTAATTCCTTATCAGATAGTCCATCTCCAACTTCCATAAATTGTTGTTTACTTATGTCATCAGGATATACAGGTATTTCTTTTACTTGTTTATTTCCATTTTCATCAGTATAGTTTATTGTCTTATATTTTACTAACTTTTTATTATATATTATTTTCTTTCCACCTAATTCAAAGTCTTTAACTGAATTATGATATTTAATATCACAATCTTTTAATTGGTCTATTGCATTTGCATATACTGATAATCCTAATCCTAAATTGTTTTCTATTTCATTGTCAGATGGTGGCATTAATAAACTAAATAATGGTATATCACTTTGTGTTTCCATTTTCTTTATAATGCCTTCTAATTCTACTTCTTCTTTTGTTTCTTTATCTATGAATATATTTCTTATTACATATCCATTATCTTTTAATTCATGTATCTCTATACATATTATTACTTTTCCTTTTACTACTTTTTCGCTTGAAAAAGCAACATCTATAATTTTATCATGCTCTATTCTTAAAGGTATAATATGTTCTGCTGTTACTGATATTAAGTCATAATCGGTTTTGTCAGTCTTTTCTATTATCCCATTATTTATTTTTATGTTTTTTAAACGATAAATACATCCACAAGTTCCACTCCAAGCACTCTTTTCTATCATTATTGGTAGTTTTTTTCTTAGTTTAATTTTATTAATAAACTTTTCTATAAATGTTTTATTTTTAATTTTATTAGTTGTTATTTCATCTTTTTCAGCAAATATTATACTGCTCCAATCTTCACATATCCTTTTTGCCATACCTAGACTATACATTTGTCTTTGGTCGCCATAAAAATCTCTATATGTATGAAAATCAACTTGATTCATAAACCAACTTTTCCATATGTCTATATAACTATAAATTTGTGTTTCAGGTAATAAATACCCATTATCTCTTAACCATTGTAATTCTATATCCATTTTTATCCTCCTAATATCATTAATTCTCGATTCCATACTTCAATTCCATAATTAAATGCATCAAGTATATCTATATCACTTGTTCCATCATCAAGCCAACGATCATCTTCTGCTTCATCATCTTGTGTAGCTTCTTGTAATGCTTTAACTATTTCATTAGTATGTTCTCTCCTAAATTTTAACCTATCTTGCATTAAAAGTACACCTATTAGATGTATTCTATCTTTTATTTCTATTTTAATGCTTGATTTAACTGGTATATGTAATCCTTCATTTATAAGACATTGTTGTAAAAAGTCTATAAGTTCAGGCTCTGCTCCATCAGCAAATATATAATCAATTCTTCCATAATTATTTAATACCCACCTTATATGAGCTATAAAACCATCTTTTAATTGCTTTAATTTTTTTCCTATTCCGTCAGTATCTTGTACTTCATCTTGGTTAGAACAATCTACTTCATCACTTTTTATTACTTGTATGTCTTTATAACTTCTTGATATTATTTGACTACAAAATGCGTGTTTAGACCCATTTTTACCAAAGTCTACTCCTGTTGTTATTGTTCCTAATAAAATATCATCAGTTAAATATCTTTCTTTATTATTTGCTATTAAATCAAACAATATTCCTGCATTTGCTATTCTTTGACCTAATATATCTCTTTTATACCATATTGATGTTTTATCATAAGTTTTTAATATTGTTTTTAATTGTTCATCATTAATACTCATATTATCAAATATGTTAAAGTGTTCATAATTATAACCATAGTTTTTATCTAACTTTTGTTGTTTTTCATGGAAATCTAATATTTCAGTATAATACCAATGTGCAGGTGGTTTTGGATTTAAGTCATGGAATATTTTTCTATCATTACTTGATATAGTTCTATCCATAACTTCTTTTAAAAACTTCGGATGACATTCGTTAGCCTCTGTTACATAAGCCATACCATAAGTATTTCCTTTAATGTACTTTTCATCTCCGTCTTTAGCTCCACCACTTATTAATAATATCTTTTCGTTTCCATCTGCACATCTTACATATAAGCAGTCCTTATTCTTGTATTTTCCCTCTCTACATCTACCACTAAAGTAGTTCATTATTCCATATCCATTACAATCTATTATATTTAATTTAACACTTGCTATACTTACACCTGCTACTAAATGTAGTCTATCAGGATGATTTTCAAGTAATATACAAAAGCATAAGGCATTAAGTACGTTTTTACTACCACGTTTACCTAACCACCCTCTGCTACATTAAACCAACAATTATTAGTTCTTCTTAAATAATTGACTTGTTTTTGATTAAAATTTGCATAGAGGTTCATATTACCACCCCCTTTTAAAATGGTATCCATAATATTTTCCATTGTTATGTAAATAATTTACTTGTTTTTGATTAAATGAAGCATAACTATTCATCTATATTATCCTCATTTCTATTATCTACTGGATTATTTATTAATGCTGCTATGTTAGTAATATTATTATTAATCTGTTGTGTATCTGTTTGTTGTCCTAATTCTCCAAGTGTTTCAAGTATAGTTCTGTAATTTTGAGCATTTCCTTTTATTGCTCCTTTTATAAGCCCTAATGTTGCTAAATCTCTATATGTTATTCCTTTGTTATTCTTTTCATCTAATAATTTTTCTAGAGTTGCTTTCATAGTGGCTTTTTCTCTACGAGCAATACCTGAATTGATACCACCTTTTCTAGTTATTTCTTGTAGTTCTTCAGTAGTTCGAGTATCAAAACCTTTGTCCTTAATATCTTCATAAGCCACTATCCCACCTCCTTTTTTATAAGCACTACACCGAGCAATAATAAAGAATAAAGGTAAAGATGATTTATTGCTCAGTGGACTGCTTATAAAAGATTTATCTTATTTTTTATTTGTTGTGCTAGTTCAATTAATTCTATTTCATTTGGATAATCTCTTTTTAAATAAAAAATAACTGATGAGATATTTCTTTTTAAATTATGGTTTTTATATAAATTGTTTTCTTTATGAGTACACCACTCCAAATTTTCGACATTATTATTTTTTTTATTGCAATCTTTATGATTCACACATAATTTATTTGATAAATTAGGAATAAATGCTTGTGCAACTAATCTATGCACAAAATAATATTTTATTATACCTTTTTTACTCAAACTAACTTTTAAATATCCATTTGATAATGTTGAGAATTTTTTTATTATTTCATTTTTAATTTTTCTTTGTTTGTATATTCTTGGTAAAGATTTTACTCTTCCCAAATTACTTACTTGATATAATCCTTCATAACCTTCTATATCTTTCCATACTTCTTCCATACTTATACCTCCAATCTATAAGTAGAGGGTTGATTGGAGCAACCCTCAAAGTATCTTTATAGATACTGTCTAATTTACTTTTTATAAACTAGACACTACCTATAAAGGCAGTGTGAAAGGAGTTATCTATGTTAATCTAAATTATCCTCTATTTCCATTTCGACAAAGTCTATTTTGTCTTTTACTGCATAATGACAAATAGAATTAATATGTTTTATATTGTCGTTTTCTAACTTACCTAGTTCTTGCATACAGTCTAATATTGCTTTGACTGATTTATTATCTAGATCACTTCTTACATTATTTATATGCCAAATAAATGTTATTTTTATAGGATATTTTGTTATAGGTTTCATATTTCTTATAAAATATCCTATATCTTGCATTTCTTTTTTCTTTTGACTTGCCCCTACATATTTATTAATTCTATTTGCATTTATAATATCGTTCCAATTGCTTAATTTTAATGGTATTACTATTTTCATTTTTAAACTTCTTTTTCTTGTTTTTTTATTACATCTTTAATTGGTTCTTTATATTCTTTAACTTTTCCCTTTGCTCTTAATTGTTCAAATCTTCCATAATCTAATTCTAATACTTTATCTAATTCTTGTAATTCTTCATTATTTTTTAAATCATTAAATTCTTCTATAACTATTGCTTTTACTTTCAATGGTCGCATATCTTTTACCTCCTTTAGTATAATATAACATAATTTGTCAATTTTAGCAATAATATCAAACTCGTTTCCCAACAAACTCATATTATTACTAATGTGCAATAAAGAATTAAAAGGTAAGTGATTATGTCTTAAAATGGGAGTAGGAAACTTTTAAATATTATTAATTATAGATTTCTATTGAAGTATTTTCTACTTCCCCATTTACTATTTCTTTTAATAATTTATTACTCCATATTCCTGTTTCGCTTCTATATTTTTGTATTTTTTCATCATAATATGCTGGTTCTTTAACATCTTCTTCTGTAAAATAACCTTTTCCATAATTCACTATAATTGGTTTATGTTGTCTTAAATGTTCAAAAATCTTCTCCATCATCAATAAAACCACCTCCTTTTCCCAAATCTTTTTTATACCATTCAGGTACATCATTTTCTTTTTTATAGTTCTTATTCTTATTAAACTCTTCTTCTTGTTCTTTTGCTTGTTGTATTGTCTTTATATTTGCTTTTTTATAAGAATTAAGTATTGATTGAATATATTTAATATTATACTTATTATTTAATACTGCTTGTTTTATTGCATATCTTGTTAATTCGTTATCTTCCCATTCTGATATTATTTCATAATGTATTGGTGCTAATACGAATCCATTTTCTTGCAAAAAGTCGTATATAGTTTTTTCTTTTAACGAATCGTTATACGAATCGTGGTACGATACTTCATTGTCATTGTCATTGTCATTCTTATATTCATTAATTATTTTATTTACTGTTTCATTAATATTAGAATCACCTTTTATATTATTGAACACATAATTAATTAATTGTTTATTCTTAACTTGTTTTATTTCTTTTGTTAAACAATCCTCTACAGGTTTTCCACCTTTGATAATACTATATTTTAAATAATTTTTTATAGCTATTTCGTTAGTTTCATTACAATACATTATCATATTATATTTTGTTTCAAACCTATCCAAAAGAACTTGTATTGTTTCTAAACTATATCCTAATTCAAAAGCCATTATTTTTTTATTTATTTTGTATATTCCTAATTGTGTTGTATGTGGATTAGTTAATAAATATAACATGAATAATTTATCTTCTGGGCTAAATAATTCTACTACTTTATCATCATTCCAAAAACTTGTATCTACTATTCTTTTTACTGCCATAATTAACCTCCATAATAATCTTCTAATTCTTCTCTCAATTCAGTCCAATTGCTTACTTGACAAAATATATCTTTTAAATAATCAAAATCTTCTTCTTCATAATTTTTTCTTAATAAACATTTTAATTTCATATCATTTACATAATATAATCTATTTTTAGCAATTTTTATTAAATAATTAATTTTTACGCCATTAGGATCATCTTTTTGTTTTTTTCTTGTTGCACAAATTCTACCAATATAATCTACTACTATTGAAACACTATTTGTATCATTAATATCATAATATTGATTTATTGATATTTTTGTACTTTCATAGACTTCATCAAATCCATATCTTTTAATAATGTTTTTACATTTTTGCCTACCATATTCACTAAAAGTTCTACCTGTTTTTGCATTTAATAGTTCTTCTATTTTATCTACTTGTTCATCATCAAAACTTTCTAATTCTTTTTTCCATTTTAATAACATTTCTAGTTGTTCTCTTTTTTTATTAATTTCTTTTAGTTGCTCAATTTGTATTTTGATTTCTTCATTATCAGTTAATTTTCTTTTGCCTTTTCCTCTATTACAATCAAAACATGATGTTATTAAATTTAATATGTTATTATCTCCACCATTTTTTATTGGATTTATATGATCTATTTCCAAAATAACATCAGGAGCTGACCTACCACAATATTGACAAGTAAAATTATCTCTTTTAAATACTTCAAATCTTGTCTTTTTACTTATATTTTTTCTTTTTTGTTCCATAATTACCTCCTTTGAGATAATAAAAAAGCACTTAATGACAAGTAGGGTTTATTGTCTAGATAGTCCTACCCATCATTAAATGCTTTTTTACTATCTAGACAATTTAATTATACTATATATTTCTCTATAAATCAATTATTTACTTTTAATATTTTTTCTAGATCATTTATTATCTCTTCTTTTGATGATTCATGTGTTTGCAATTTGTATATTTCTCTTTGTATATCTTCTTTTGTCCACCTTAATTCGTCAGATAATTTTATATTAGAATTAAGAATATCTCTATAACTCTTTTTAAGTTCGTTTAATTCTCTTTCTAATGATCTTCTGTCTTTTAAATCCATTTTTATTCCTCTATTCCATAAGTAAGCCAAAATACTGCTTCTTCTAGTTTCTGCATAGCAATATCTTGTTCTCTAGTTCTTTCTTGATAAGCTTGTAAGTATTGTATTATTTTATCTATATTATCTACTGTTATTGATATATATTCAGTTATATCTTCTATCATTTTTTCTTCTCCTTTAAATCGTTAATTTCATCTATTAGTTCATTTATTTTGTCTTTTAATTCAGCTGTTATATTTTCTACACTATCAAAGCTCATTATTCCACCTGTACACATTTCTATTTTTTCTATCTTCTTATCTTCTTCTATTATTTCTGCATTCATATTTAGCCATTCATCATCTATATACCACTCTACTTTTGTTCCATCTTCTTCACATATATAATTTGATTTATCAACATAATAATTAACATCATCTATTCTAAACTTAAATATTTCTTTATTTGCTACTTTTTGCATTATATCTATTACTTTCATATAATCACTCTCCTATCCTATATTCCATTTGTGAAAATTGTTCAGAAGTTACAATTGAATACAACTTCTTATTTTTATTTTTTTCCAAATCACTTTTGATATTTATTAATTGTTGTTCATTTTGAATTAAATATATATCAGTAAATATCATACAAGCCTCATCTACAAAATCTTTTACCACTAATACATCTCCAACTTCTATTAAATCTAATATGTTTGGACTTGATTTGATTACATCTTCACTATATATGTGAAAGTTGTAAGTTGTTGGCAAGTTATGGTCTAGTGTTATAAAATATTGATTTTTATAACCTACATCTTTCTTCATATCCGTTATTTTTGCTATTTGTGATGGTTCAAATGGTGCTTTATTTTTAGTTCTTACATATTCTCCTACTTTCATATTACCCTCCTAATCTACTTTATCTACACTCAATACTTGGTGGTCTTTGTTTTCAATTATTTCTTCATATAACTCTAAATTAGGATTTATTTTCCCTCTTAAAAATATGGTAGATTTGCCTTCAGATTCTTTTTCTTCTTCTAAATCTATAATAATACTTTGGGATAAAGTTTTGTATTTATCTCTATATGTTTCTATCCTATATCTTGGTGTTTTATCTTTTGCACTTTTCATTATTTATTCTCCTTATCTAATATTCCTAAAAGTATTTTTCTTGCTGTTTCATCACTAGGTGGTCCTACAACTAAATTTTCTTCATAATCATAGTCATAATCTTGTTCGTATAAATCATTATTTTCTATATATTCTCTAACTTCTTTTATTATGTTTTCTTTTTGTTGTAATTGAGTTTGTAAATATTTAATTGCTAATGCTTCAACTTCTTCTACTTCATAACGAGAATAATTATTTATTTTTAATTTATAAGAGCCATCTTCTAATTTTGATACTTTGATATTATATTTCACTCTTTATCACTCCCTAATCATCATAAAATCTATCAATTATTGGTTTAATAAATATAAAGAAAATTAAAATTCCTAATAAAACTGCTAATATTATTTCTATAAATTCACTCACTCTTTATCATTCCCTTCTAATTCTTGCATTTTATTGATTATTTTCACAAACCATATATCTTGACTTTCTATCCAGTTATTTTCTAGCCATTCTTTTAACTTATCCCAATTATCTTCTAGTTGTCCAATTTTTCTTCTTAATTTACAATTGACTCCATCTAAATGTTTGTTTTCTTGTTGTAATTGTTCTGATAATTGTTTGTAAAATTCTAATTGCTTTTTAGGATTAGTTATACTTGTTTCATATATACTCATTCTGACTCCTCATTTAATATTCCTTCCAAAACGTCTACATCAATTATTGCTTTATTCCTTATTCTTTTTTCCTCTAAGTATTTAATAGCATTTTTAATATTTTTGTCTTTTTTATTTAATAAATAACGCAAAGTAGGACTATTTTCATCTAATTTTAGACATATATTTTTATAAGTAGATTCACTTATTGTAACATTTCCATCATTATTAAATAATATCTCTTCATCTTTCATTATTTATCATCTCCTATTATACTTCTGTATTTTTGTAAAATTTCTTCAAATCCTGTTGCCAAAACTATATCATTAATTTCTTCTTGCAATTTTATTTCATCTTCTAAATATTTTATAAACTCTTTTTGTTGAGTTTCTTTTTCTTCTATTTTGCTTATATTTTTTAAATTGTCTACTTTGCAATCACGATGCAATATTTGATATGTTGTAAGCCGTTTCTTTAACTTATTCCAATTAGCCTTTAGTTGTTTATTTTCTTGTTGTAAATCAGTTATGATATTATTTAATTTATCTATTTCCTGTTCTCTTTCATCAATCCTTTTATTCATTTTTTTTATACTATTCACTATTTATCACTTCCTACCTATAATATTTCATCTAAATCTTCAACAACATAATCATCTATTAAAGTATCACCTACATGATAACCTCTATTTCCATCTTCTAACGACCTGTGCATAATATATTGTGCTTCATCTGTTGTGTATAACCTTTTTCCTTTTTGCCATAACCAATTTCTTATTTCAACATCACTCATATTTTTTATTTCTTCTTCTAAATCATCATATTGCATTTTTTTGCTTGTTATTTTATTATAAGCACTTGCATAACAATTTCCTATTGCAAAATTATAATAAGGTCTTGTTCCATCTTTTTCATAAAATTTATTCTTTTTAACAATAATTCTAAAACTATCATCATCTACAAATTGTTTTATTTCTTCTAATTTTATCGGTTGTGATATCATATAATGTTCTTTACTATTGTTCCATAAACCAAACCACTTACTTCTTTTCACTCTTTATCACTTCCTTGCTCTAATTCTTGCATTTTATTGATTATTTTCACAAACCATATATCTTGACTTTCTTCCCAATTACTTTCTAACCATTCCTTCAACTTATCCCAATTATCTTCTAATTCTTCATAAGTTGGTTTTGTATCTTCTCTAACTATAAATGAAACATTTTTATCTAAATCATCATAAGAAATTCTACAACCTAATATTGTTCTAAAACCTGTGTATTTATCTTTTGTTTCGATTAGATTATTATTTAAGACTACTTCAAATCTATCTTTTAAAGTTGCTACTCTCATTTTTTCTACTGCTTCATTTATATTATTAAATAGATAATCATTTTCTTCTATATCTTCTAATTTTATATTAAATTCTTTTAATTCGTCTTTCATTTTTTTCGTACCTTTTAACCTTTCTTTTAACTTATCTCTTTGCAATGTTCTTTTTTCTAATTCATTTATAATATTATTTAGTCTTTCTATTTCTTTGTCTTTTTCTACGATAAAATTATGTATATAACAATATCTATCTGGTGGTAGTTCTCTATAAATTAATTGTTCTATATCTTCTGCTTTATTCACTCTTTATCACTTCCTAATAATTTAATTATAAAATATGGCTTGCCTGTGTTTTTTTCTTTTTCTTGCCATATTTCTATAACATTATCAATTCTTTTATAATATGTTTTTTCTTTAATCATTTCTTTTAAAAATTCAACAAACATTACTTATCACTTCCTTTTTCCAATTCTTGTGCTATTTCTAATACTTGCATTGCTTCTCTTATTTCCATAAATACTTGCCTATAGCTTATACTTTCAGTTCCATTATCATATCTATTTTTTAAATGTTCTTTTAACATATTCCAATTATCTTTTAGTTGTTTGTTTTCTTCTTTTAATTCTTGATTTTCTTTTTTAAAATAACACAAAGGACAATAAATTTTATTATCAAATCCTTGTGCATGGAAATTGTCAAATTCATTTCCACATATTTCACATTTCCATTTTGCCATTTACTTATCACTTCCTTGCTCTAAATCAAAGCCAAATGTCCATAGTTTTCTTTTAAATGGGTTTTTGAATGTAAATAAAGGATATTTTATTAAATATAATTTAGGATTTCCAGGTATATTGTCGGCTTCTTTAATATCAATTATTTGTCCCTTTAATCCATTATTAATTACTTTATCTTTAATCTTTA